>FZPS01000164.1_pt111 | contig 83716 bp, 77 predicted proteins | sample 1817821 | NCBI WGS metagenome assembly FZPS01 (sample SAMEA104158645, study PRJEB21678) | metagenome | place: Germany | collected 2015-04-21
GAGTACAGTCAAGATAAATATTCATCTTCTGTCTCTATAACAAACAAGGCTAACACATTACTAAAAAAGCCCGAAAACCTACTGGCTTCATTAGTTCTGGCTTATAATTTACTTAATGTAACAATAGCTGTACTAACAATATATCTATTAAACAGGTTACCCTATTTTGCAGGTGAAATTGGCTCAAAACTTATACTTGAGGCAGTTATAACAATATCTATAATTCTTCTTTTTGTAGATATTCTCCCAAAACTATACGCATCACACGATCCACTTAAATTCGCCAACAGATATGCTCCGCTAATAACCGTTATAAGCAGGTTGATGAGCCCTTTTTCAGGATTACTTGCAAAAATAACAACCTCATATACACGCCCACTCTCATATAGTAAACATGAGTTGTCGATGGAAGACTTATCAAAAGCACTTGAAATTACTTCTGATGAAATTACAAGAGATCAGGAAAAAGAGATGCTTGAAGGTATTATCAGGTTTAGAGATAAAAGTGTGGATGACATCAAGATATCCAGAAGTGATATGATCGCCATCAATATTCAAACACTTTTTGTTGATGTAATAGACTTTATTGTTGAAGCAGGATTCTCACGTATACCTGTATATGAGGATAATCCCGACAATATAAAAGGGATACTTTATGTAAAAGACCTTCTGCCTCATCTTGGCAAACCACACAATTTTAAATGGCAGTCACTTATCAGATCTGCATATTTTGTGCCCGGTGCAAAACGAATTGATGATTTGCTGGAAGAATTCCGGTCAAATAAAATTCATATGGCAATAGTTGTAGATGAATATGGTGGAACATCTGGTCTAGTTACAATGGAAGATATACTCGAAGAGATTGTAGGAGATATCAGTGACGAGTATGATGAAGAGTTGCCTTTATATACTATAGCCGCAGACGGTACATATATATTTGAAGGTAAAACACCTCTTGAAGATTTTATTAAGATTACGAATGTCCCGGAAAAGGATTTCGAAGCAATGTCTGATGAAGTTGATACTTTAGCAGGGTTACTACTTGAGTTGAAAGGAGATTTCCCAAAGCGGAAAGAAACTTTTACATATAAAAAATATACTTTCCAGGCAGAGGAGATGAGTAAGAAAAGAATTATTAAAGTTCGCTACATTCCTCCAAAATTAAAAACAAAAGAAGTTGAATAAATAACATATGCTTATCAGAAAAGATTATTTTGACAACGGATCTCTGATGGGTATTTGGAAAATGGATGAATCTATTGATGAGCTTTTAAAGCTTTTCCCTCCTAGTATCCGTTCTGAAGCTGACAATTATATAAATAGTATCGGGTCAAAGAGACGTGTAATAGAGTGGCTTTCCACTAGAATTATGCTCTTTGAGCTTCTTGGTGAAATTAAGATCATTCAAAATCACGAAGATGGCAAGCCTTATCTTGCTGATAACTCCTACCACATAAGCATATCTCACACCAAAGATCATGCAGCAATTCTACTAAATAAATTATATCCTGTAGGAATAGATATAGAGATTAAGTCAGATCGAGTAGAGAAGCTAGCCTATAAATTTATTTCTGAAAATGAGTATATTGACCCTGAAAAGAAGATACTTCATCAACTTCTGCACTGGTCGGCTAAAGAGTGTATGTTCAAATTGATTAATGCTCAAGGTATTGATTTCAAAAAACATCTCTTTATTCATAAATTCACTCCATCTCAAAATGGCATTATTACTGCTACGGAATATAGAACAAAAGAAACCAGAACATATAATCTGCATTACGAGATACATCCTGAGTATGTTCTTACATGGGTAGTAGACACCTTAAAGAATTAACTTTCAAGTCAACTATATTTAAGGACATATCAAATCAACACTAAAAATAAAAGCTCCGGAATTGTCCGGAGCTTTTAAAATTATATCTGATTAAGAAACAGTTATATTATTATTAAACGCTAAGTGATACACGTTTGAATTCTGTAACTGTCAATTCCTTATCACTTTCTTTCAAGTACTGTTCGATAGTTTTCTTTGGGTCTTTTACAAATTCCTGTTGAAGAAGTGTAGACTCCTTATAGAATTTAGTAAGAGCACCTTCAGCAATTCTATCAAGTAAGTTTTCCGGCTTACCTGCTTCACGAGCTTTCTCACGAGCTATTTCCAGTTCTTTCTCTTTTACTTCTGCAGGAATTCCATCAGCTGTGACAGCAATGGGATTCATAGCTGCAATCTGCATAGCAACATCTTTAGCTACATTTTCATCAACATCAGCTTTATTAAAACCAACTACGGTAGCCAGTTTATTACCCATGTGTATGTAAGAAGCTACATAAGGAGCGGTTACAAACTCATAGTAGCCAAGTTCCATCTTTTCACCGGTAGCAGCCATTTTATCAGTGATAACCTGAGCAACTGTTCCGTTGTTAAGTTCAAGAGCAAGCAGTTCGTCCAGTGTTGCAGGTTTTTTGCTCATAGCAAGATCAAGTATCTGCTCTGTTAAAGCAATATAGTCTTCATTCTTTGCTACAAAGTCAGTTTCGCACTGTAGTGCAACTACTGCACCAAAGTTACCTTCGGTTTTAGCAAGTACGCAACCTTCAGAAGCATCGCGATCTTCCCTTTTAGCTGCAATAGCCTGTCCTTTTTTACGGATAATTTCCATAGCTTTATCGAAATCACCACCCGCTTCATTCAGAGCATTTTTGCAATCCATCATACCGGCACCTGTCATTTTGCGCAAGTGCTGTATATCTGCCATTGTTACTGCCATATATATATATTGTTTTTTTATTTTTATTAATCGTCTACCTCTACATCTTTTGCGAACTTGCTAACCACTGCTGCTTTCATCGCTTCAGAATCTTCCTTCTTTACACGCTCTTTCTTAGCAGCTTTAGTTTTACGTTCTCTGCGTTGTGGTGCATCTTCTGACTGTTCCTCAGCAGCTGCAGCATCGGCTTTCTCAACTTTACGTTCTTCAAGACCTTCTCTGATAGCATCGCAAAGAACACCTATAATCAGGTCAATAGCTTTTGAAGCATCATCATTAGCAGGAATTACAAAATCAACATTTGAAGGATTAGAGTTAGTGTCCACGATTGCGAATACAGGTATTCCCAAACGTTCTGCTTCTCTTACAGCAATCTGTTCTTTCATCACATCCACAACAAAAATTGCAGAAGGCAGACGAGTAAGATCCTGAATAGAACCAAGGTTCTTTTCCAGTTTAGCACGCTGACGAGTTATCTGAAGTTTTTCTCTCTTAGAAAGAGTATCAAAAGTTCCATCCTTAATCATCTTATCTATACTACCCATCTTCTTAACCGCTTTACGGATTGTTGGGAAGTTAGTAAGCATACCACCCGGCCAACGCTCTATTACGTATGGCATGTTCACACTTTGAGCTCTTGCCTCAATAACAGGTTTGGCCTGTTTTTTTGTAGCTACAAAAAGGATTTTCTTTCCTGATTTAGCCATCTGCTTCATAGCTGCAGCAGCCTCTTCAGTCTTAGCAATTGTTTTATAAAGGTCGATAATGTGAATACCGTTACGCTCCATAAATATGTAAGGAGCCATTGCCGGGTTCCATTTTCTTTTTAAGTGGCCGAAATGCGCTCCGGCTTCTAATAGTTGGTCAAATTCTAACTTTGCCATTTTGATTTTTTTGTTATTATTCGTTTACTTTCTTTTTCTTTAGTCGAATCATAAGGTAAATTACCCTTTACTAAACTCTTCTGAGGGATAACGTCCTTATAATTTAGATACTAAACGTATTAGCCTGCACCGCAGCTGTTATGTAAAAATCCGGTATAATCCGGATTTCATACATATCCAATATATTAACGTTTTGAGAATTGGAATTTCTTTCTGGCGCCTGGTTGTCCCGGTTTCTTACGTTCAACTACACGTGGGTCACGTGTCATAAAGCCTTGAGCTCTTAATGCTGCCTTATCTTCAGGATTTATTTTCACTAAAGCACGTGCAATACCTAATCTTACGGCTTCTGACTGACCTTTATAACCACCACCATCTAGATTTACTCTGATATCATATTTATCAGCTACATTCAGAGTATTTAATGGTTGTTTTACTATGTACTGAAGTATAGAAGATGGGAAATAATTTTCTAATTCACGTTTATTAATAACGATCTTTCCGGTACCTTCGGTCACGAAAACCCTGGCCACTGCGGCTTTACGCCTTCCTATTGCATTTACTGCTTCCATCATTATTATTTAAGACTGTTAATATCGATTTTCTTTGGTTTCTGTGCCTGATGTGGGTGCTCATTACCGGCATACACAAACAGATTATTTAATAACGCATCACCTAATTTATTTTTAGGCAGCATACCCTTTACAACTTTTTTGAAGAGTCTGTCCGGACCTTTTGCCATCAGTTCTGATGGTGTAGATGTACGCTGACCACCTGGGTATCCCGAATAGCGGTAATAGGTGCGTTCTGTCCACTTATTTCCTGTAAGTATTACTTTATCTGCATTCAGAATTATAACATTATCACCGCAATCCACATGTGGAGTGAAGCTGGCTTTATACTTACCTCTAAGTAATTTTGCTACTTTTGAGCTGAGACGCCCTAATGTCTGCCCTGTGGCATCTATTTCAACCCATTCTTTCTGAGCCGTTTCTCTGTTTACAGAAATGGTTTTATAACTAAGCGTATCCATTCTTGTTTGTTTAATTTAATTAGTAAGTTAATGTGAAGTTGATTCTTTCTGCTTCCTGTTTTGTCTTGCTAAGGGACAGAATAGGCAAATAAAAAGCTTAAAATCAAACTCTTAATCGAAAAAAACTAATAATCGGACTGCAAAGTTACAATAATTCAATATATTAACAAAGAGTTTAAAGCTATTTTCTTTTATGAAAAAATTTATTTTCTCAATCTACCAATTTAGAATCCATAAACTTAGTAGTGAATTCAATTAAATCGGAAAACTCCCATGAAAAGTTTTGAGGTGTTTCAGGATTAATAGAAACATATTTCACGCTATCCCCATCATTAAGTTCAATGATATACATAATTGGGCTCTCGGTTTCATCATCAAAACCGTATGCATCTTCCATGCTGTAAATGTTGCTTTCTCTGATAAGCTTATCAAACCTGGCAAATTCTTCGGCGGTCAACTTACCCTCCCTGGTACTTGGGTTTCTCCTATCTGCAAATCTATCAAAGAACATGTTCTGCTGTACAATCTTATATGTTGAATCGGGATTCATCTGAAACTCTACTTTATAATTATCCACACTTTCCATACTAAACTTGTATGAGAACTCACCAAATTCAGCTGAACCCTCATTCTTATTTTCGCTGCTATTGCTGTTACAGCCCATCAACACGATTAATAAAACAAAACAGATAAACAGGTTATACTTTGCCATATATAATTAATTTATTAAAAAAAGGGAGGTTGCCCTCCCTTTTTATCGATTTATAAAATAGTTCTATTTCCAGGGATCCGGTTGTACTAAATAAGGATTCCCATTTTCGTCGTTACCCATTGTTTGAATCTGACCATCTGGTAGAGGGAACATTGTTTTAGCTGCATCCAATTTAGCTGACGAAGCAAATTTAGTAATAAAATTCTTTTCAAAGTCAACATATTCAGAAAGAGTTGTAGCCATATATTGTCCTCCCCAACGAGCGAGGTCAAACCAGCGCTGTCCTTCCATTGCAAGTTCAAGCTTACGTTCCATGCGGATTGCTTCAATACAAAGATCTTTATTAGTGAATGTAGCATGAGTTGATGGATAAGGATTTACCAGATAATTAGCAGCTGGCTCACCATTTGGCAATAAAATAATATTATCCTCATGTCCGGCTCTTTCACGAATCATGTTTACATAACTCATAGCTTCTGCCAATTGATTATCATTAGCAAGACACTCAGCATAAAGAAGAAGAATATCACGGAAGCTCAGATACTGATAATTGATAGCAGAACCCGGTGCCCAACCATCGTGTATACCACCATTTGCAAGACCTGCATCAAGCTCTTCCTTAGTATAAACATGTTTTTTAGGCATATAGAAACCACCATTTGCAACATCTCTTACCCAGTTGTTCTGTGGTAGGCCCCAATCTTTATATGGAATACCAAAACGACCAATTGCAAAGTCAAGACGTGGGTCAACAGGCATTGTTCCGTTAACTGACAGATAACCTGCAGGGTCTGTATTTCTTTCAGCTACGAAAGGAGCATCCCTGTATGATTTGTCAAGGAAAGGAAGACCGTTTGCATCAACTTTATAGGAGTTTGCCAATTCATTAGAGGGTTGGAAGAAACCACAGCAACCACCAGGTCCACCTGCTCCACCGTGAGGATAAGCAATTGAGATACCAGGATTAGCATTGTTATAGTCGTTTGAGAATTGAATTGCAAAAACAGATTCCTTGCCATTATCAGTTGGACTATAGAAGTTTCTATCCATATCATTCTCAAGACCATACTTCAGATTATTAGAAGTAACACCATTATCAATTACATCTTTCAGAATTGGTTTAGCAGCTGCTAAATCACCTCTCTGCATCAGAACTTTTGCTTTAAGTGCTTTTGCTGCCCAAGAGTTAGCTCTACCAACTTCTGGTTGTGTTGCAGGTAGAAGCGCAATTGCCTGATCGATGTCAGCCAATACTTTTGGATAAATATCGATATCGTTATGAACCTTTGGATCATTTTCAGTAAATGTATCATCTACCCATGGAAGATATGGTCCGAATACTCTGATTCCTTCAAAATAGAACAATGCACGAAGGAAATACATTTCGCCAAGTCTTGAATTCTTGAATGCATCAGGCAGACCTTCAGTTTCGTTTATAGTCTGAATGGCAACATTGGTACGCTTGGCACCTTTATATACCCAAGAATATTTTTCACCTATATATCCATTATTTGCTAAAATACTATAAGTTTCCATAGTATTCAGAACAGACTGGTCATTAGCGTCAGAACCTTTGTTGGCATCACCACCATACATACTTCCGAAAGTCCAGTTGGTAATAGATGCACCCCAACCATTTTCAGAGAAGTTTGCATATGCATTTGTAGTAAGCAGGTCAATACCAGTTTGGTTCTTTAGCGCATTTTGGTCGATACTTCCCTGAGGAGCAATGTAAAGGAAATCCTCTCCACAGGAGCTCAGCATTACAAATACTGATATTAAAAGTGTCAATAATATATTTTTTTTCATACTTATTAATTTTAAAGATTAGAACGTAAAGTTAACACCAAAGAGTAAACGCATTGTGGTTGGCCAACCACCCATATCGAGTCCTCTTCTAAGGTCAGCTCCACTACCCTGACCTGTATCCGCATTTGTGAATTCCGGATCTAATCCTGTGTAACTGTCAAAAGAAAGAACATTTTCAGCCTGAATATAAAGTCTCAGTCTCTCAATTGTAGCTTTTCTCACTAAATCCTGAGGAAGTGTGTAGCCCAATACAAGGTTCTTTAGTTTCAGGAATGAACCATCTTCAACATAGTAAGAACTTGATACTGCACCACCCCAACTGTCATTAGAGTCCAGAATAGGAAGAATAGCCTTTGAATTATCTGCACCCGGTTTCCATGACAAATCTCTCATTCTTGTTGAACGGTTACCACCGAACAATGGGAAGTCTGTGAAATACTTGGTGTTGTTGAAAAGATCATTTCCTATTGATGAATACCAGAACATAGTAAAGTCAAAATTCTTGTAAGTCAAGCCTACGTTCAAACCTCCAACAAGATCTGGATGAGGATTACCAATGATAGTACGGTCGCTGCTATCTATCTTGCCATCACCATTAACATCTTCAAATTTAAATTTACCTACATAAGATCCAGGATTACTTGTAATAGCGCTAGCTGTTGTACCATAAGGAGTTGGTGAACTCAATACATCCTGTTCTGACTCATAGAATCCAATTACATTATATCCAAAGAAATGTGAAATTGGTTCTCCCTTAATAGTTCTTGTTACAGAATCTGAGATACGTGTTCCACTTTGGTAGATTGCATAATCATCAGCTGCTGCAAGAGAAAGAACTTCATTTTCATATCTTGATAGGTTAAGTGCAATATCCCATCCTAAATCACCTTTTCTATCAGCGTAATTGAAAGCGAAGTCAAAACCTCTGTTTCTCATACTACCATAGTTGATATAAGGAGTTCCGGGCTCACCAGCAAGGTTAGAATAAGCAGCACCAATCAACATGTCAGAAGTTTCTTTATTATAGAACTCAAGAGTTGAATTGAAGCGACCCTGTCCGAAAGTTATATCCAAACCTAAGTTCAGCTGTTTTGTAGCCTCCCAGCGGGTTTCAGGGTTACCATATGTAGATAGTCTGTATCCCAGCCAAGTACCTGTATTTGCACCTGAAAGGTCATAGTTTGTTCTGTCAGGAGTAGTTGTGAAAAGAGATGCAAAGTTAGTTGCGCGAGGAATTTCAGAGTTACCTGTCAAACCATAACCAACACGAAGCTTCAGGTCATCTAACCAATCACGTGTATTTTCCATAAAGGCCTCTTCAGAAACACGCCATCCGAAAGATGCAGATGGGAATGTTCCGTAACGTTGTGACTGAGAGAAACGAGAAGCACCATCACGACGTACAATACCAGTGAACAGATATTTGTCGGCGAATCCATAGTCAACACGACCGAACACACCAAATAGTGCAGTTTCACCCCAATACCATGACTCAGTCTGTCTCTGGTTGTTGTTTTCACCCATCTGAAGCGTCCATGTATCAATATTATCTTCGAACAGATAATTATATCTTCTGCCTCGGAGTGTTCTTCCAAGTCCACCTCTTAAAGCATCAGATCCTAAAAGTACTGTTAAGCTGTGTACGTCTCCAAATCTTTTGCTGTAAGTAAGAGTATTCTGCCACTGCAGGTTGTAACCACTGTTGGCCTCTTCATTGAAATAGTTTGTACCCGGACTTTCAGAGAATTCAGGATCCTTCTTGCTCATATTATAACCCCAAAATGTAGAATGGTCAAGACCAAAACTGGTACGGAAAGTCAAATCCTTCATAAGATCCAGTTCAGCCCATAGGTTACCAAACAGACGGGTATTTACCCAATAGTTGTCTTTATTTCTTGTTTCACGTGCAACAACGTTAACAAAGTTACCTGTTCCTGCAATCTTAGAACCTGCCCAGTTGCCAAACTCATCTTTAACAGGCACCCATGGTGAAGGTCTGTAAGTATAAGAATAGGCTGAAGATTCTGCTGAACTGCTCTGCAATCCCTGATCTTTTGTATATGTAAACTGTAAATTCTGACCAACTCTGAACCATTTGCGTATATCAAATGATGTATTGATACGGGTCTGATAACGTTTGAAGTAAGAGTGAATTACAGTACCCTGCTGATCGAAATAGTTAAGACCAAGCAAATACTGACCCCTGTCATTACCACCTACCAGTGACAACTGGTGATTCTGTATTGGAGCTGTGCGGTCAACTTCATCCCACCAGTCTGTGTCAGAAAACTTAACCATCTGGTTGTTTGGGAATGAATAGTCATTAATGTTAATGTCAGTTCTACCGTTAGCACCGGTTGTAGTCATATAGTTAGGAATCTTTGGAGTTGGACCTGTACCAAACTGAGGATGAGTCGGGAATCTTTCATTTCCATCCTCATCAAATTTAGTACCACGAATCAGGAAAGAGTTATTTTGTGCTTCCCATTCCAAATTCAACCTATCCATAGAGTTTACAAGATCATATCTTGAGGTTGTCTTCTGCATACCATAATATGCATCATAGGTAAGTTTTGGAGCTCCTGTTCTGCTACCTGATTTTGTTGTAATAAGAATTACACCATTGGCAGCCTGTGCACCATAAATTGCAGCAGAAGAAGCATCCTTCAACACCTGCATACTAGCGATATCATTAGGGTTCAAACTACTGAGGTTCTGATTACGGGTAGCCACACCATCAATTACGTATAGCGGACCGTTATCATTAACAGTGTTCACACCACGGATACGAACCATAGTTGCAGAACCGGGAGAACCAGTTTGCCCGATATAAACACCGGGGGTTTTTCCCTGCAGCTGTTGTGTTGCTGACGAACCTGAAGTAATTAAAAGATCTTCGGTGTTTACTACAGCAACAGAACCTGTAATATCTTTCTTTGCTTGTGTTCCATATCCCACTACAACAATCTCCTCGAGTGTTTCCATGTCGAGCTGCAACACAATATTGAAATTGCGAGTGTTTCCAACCTGAACTTCCTGGGTAGTGAAACCCACGTACGAAAATACTAAATATGAATTCGGAGAAGCAACGTCAAGGGCAAATTTACCATCTATATCGGTGATAGTCCCATGTGCCGTTCCTCTCTCGATAACATTCACACCTACGAGTGTTTCCCCATCAGCATCAGTTACCACTCCGGTAACATTTACCTGTGCAAACATCAAGCCTGCACTGGCAATCATCAGTAAAGAAAGCAGACATAGCTTTCTCAACTCTGAAAACAAATGTTTTTCTTTTTGCATAAAACAATGATTAATAGTTAATGAATAAATTTAACATAACTCCAATTTAATTTTGCTAACAATATAAGTCCGAAACAGGCGTCCGGGCCATCATAATAGTCTCCTCTACCTTATTTTCAGCACTTTACAACATTTTAGGTTAATTCTCTTTCACTAGTACACGCCCAAAGATAGCAACAAACATTAATTTTGCAAAATATTCAACAAAATAATTATTAAACCACATGTTAAATTATTTTTAATAATACCTAACATGTGTGTATCAGTGAAGTCTATCCATTACCTATTTATTTAAAAAAATATACGGCAGAACATCGCTCTGCCGTATATTATAAGAAGTAGAGCCTGATCTATTATTTAAGACCTATAAAATTGAGCTCCTTAAAAACATCCTCCAACTCCTTATAGGTCAACCCTGATCCATTAAGCGTCACGAGATACCTATCTGACACCAAGGCTCCTATCTCAGAATTTACCCAGTCATCCCCCCTCTGCTCTTTAATTGAAGCACGACTACCATTAATTGTTGTATTTTTACTGAATCCCGACTCAGTCTCCTCTTCCATATCCATTGAAAGAGACATCACATATATTGCAATCACACCTGAACCGGCTTCTCCTGCACCATCCATAATCGACAGCTCAACACTCCTGCTCTGATCATCAGAGTAAGTTGCCTGAGCTGTAACCAAACCCATCATAGAAGCATCTCCAACAGAGAATCTTGTGCGCTTCATTCCAGCTAAACTTTCCGGCAAAACAGCCTTCATCTCATCATTAGTTAACGGCGTTTTGCTTTGCAAATCGCTCTGTTTCTTTTCCCAGTCCTCAGCAGCTTTCGCAGCTTTATTAAGGTTTCTAAAACCACCTACAGCCTCAGAAAGTCCGGGCGATCCGTCTTTCCCTTCATCCGAAGATCTGTTTCCACCACAGGAAAGCATAAGCAAACCAATAAAAATTAAAATAGAAAAATGTTTTAGGCTCATAGATTAAAATTTATCGAAGGTTTAACGTTTAAAATATATTAATTCAATCTTTCACTATAACGTCATAAGCTTAATTTTGTTTTATGTTTTTTGTCTTTTATTTTCTTAATTATGTTAATACAATTACCTGCTACTCCTTTTTTGTAGTAAAAAGTAATCTAAATCAGCTACATTTTGAACAGAAGTTAATATTTTAACAATAAACATTCCAATTTGATTTTTTAGCATAAAAATAAATCCCGATCGGACTTAACTCCAATCGGGAAATCAATATTTAACTGCAACTATATCCTCTATAGCAGATGGATAAATATCGATGTGCGTTCTCTCTTTTCCAGATTTCTTGTGCGATGTCCTTTTCCTGCCGTATCTTCAACCAGTAAAATTTCACCTGTCTGAAACCTTCTTATCTCACCAAGTGAGGTCTCAATTTCAACACCCCCATCAAGCAAAACAATATATTGCCGCTGAGGCGCGTTGTGAAAATCATAATCATAATCAGGTGGCACCTTTCGGAACTGAAGTGATTTCACTGCAACTGATTCTGAGAGGTAACCGATCTCACCTTTATTAAAAAGTGGTACATCAATTTCATCAAAACGAGACTCTCCGTTTTCATCACTATATACACGAGTAACTTTCATACTTATCCTATTAATATTGTAATAAAGTGATCATAAATTAATTGCTACTATTTCTGACCAAAAATCAAATTATTTGCAATTTCAATCTCTTTCATTGAAACAGAATGCACTTTGCCAGGGAAAACCTTTTCAGTGACCGAAGCATTCATCTCTTTAAAGAAACCTGAAGTAGATAGAACACGATCAACAGGCACATGTGCATCTGGATCACCGGTACTCAGCATAACAGGTGTTTGTTCAAAATCTCCTTTATATTTTGCAGGATCAATTTCATCTCCTATCAATCCTCCTGTAAAGGCTACAATTCCTCCATAACGCTGTGCATTACGAGCTGTGTACTCCAAAGTGAGACAGGCTCCCTGAGAGAATCCGAGAAAATAGATATTTTCTGCAGTGAAACCATGATTCAGCAACTCTTCAAATGTCTTACCAACAATATCGATAGCTGATGATAGCCATGGCTCATTTTCTTCTATTGGTGCAAGAAAAGAATAGGGATACCAGGTGCTATTTGTTGCTTGTGGAGCAACGAGTGCAAAACCGGGAAGTTCAAGATATTGTGATATCGAGAGGATATCTTCTGCTTTTCCTCCTCTTCCATGAAGCATAATTATAGCTTTATCAGCCTCATTAACCGATACTCCACCATATTTTATATCAAGTATATGTGACATTATTTTCTTATTTTAAATCAGGAAGAACACTCTCAATCTTATCCCTCATACTCTCATACCTTTTTGGCAACCTTAGAGAGCTGCCCAGTTTATCAAGTGGTTCATCAACAGTAAATCCGGGGTTATCGGTAGCCAGTTCAAACAACACTCCTCCCGGCTCTCTGAAATAGAGTGAGAAAAAGTAATCGCGATTAATTTTTGGAGTAATCTGCAGACCTGCTTCAGTCACTTTTTTTCTAACCTCCATAAGGATATTATCATCCTTAACCCTAAAAGCTATATGATGATTGGTTCCACCGGCATTTCTTCCACCCGGTGCTTCACTATCCTCTAAAATATCTATATAATTTGCATTATTTACAGTATCAACTGCAAATCTATACCTGTTGCCTTCATGCATAATTTGAGTGTACCCCAATATATCTGTCAGAACACTTGCAGTTGGTCCGGCCGACCAAAGTGTAAGAGTAACAGTATGAAATCCTCTTATAGCAACCTCTTTTCCAATCTGATCCGTTGTCCACGGTTCTCTGTCATCATTTTTTTCAGGAATTACAAGTTGCAACTGCATTCCGTCTGGATCATTAAATGATAAAACTTTCTCATTAAAGATAACACTCTCTTGAGATTCGATTCCAAAACTCTGGAGTCTGCTTTTCCAGAAATCAAAACTTCCCGAAGGAACTGAGTAGGCAGTATGTGTTGCCATTCCGGCACCATTAACACCCTTACCTATTCCCTCCCAGGGAAAGAAAGTTATTATTGTGCCGGGAGTACCCTGCTCATCGCCAAAGTAGAAATGATAAGTACCGGGATCATCAAAGTTTACAGTCTTTTTTACAAGTCTGAGGCCAAGTACATTTGTGTAAAAATCAAAATTGCCTTGTGCACTGTTGGATATTGCAGTTACATGATGCAGCCCTAATATATCTGTTTTCATCTATATCTGTATTTTTATTATTCTATTTATCTATAACAAGCTGTATATCGAAAAGTTCACACTCTAATACTGAACATTAAAAATCACTACTAATTAATATGCTTAAGCTGTTTAAAATCAACATGTATATTATAAGACTAAAAATTATAAGTCAACTTTTTTGTGATTTTATGAAATTGATGTATCTTTGCACTCTCAAATAAGGCCCCGTAGCTCAACTGAATAGAGTATCTGACTACGGATCAGAAGGTTCCAGGTTTGAACCCTGGCGGGGTCACTCGAAACAACGCACGCCTAAAAGCTGCCTGACTGTAAAAAAAGTCAGGTGGCTTTTTTGTTATATTCAAGAATAATGGTACAGTAAATCTTTTCCTGTCCTATTAACTGGAGTGGGCAACATGAGGGGAGTCAGGACTTTAATTTCTTTGGTCCTTAATAAAAAAAAATTAAACTTTTATCTATATTTGTGACATACTATAAAAAACATATAAGCTATGAAAGGGGACGATGGAAAACATAAAATCTCGCGAAGAGCAGCCTTAAAATACATGGGAATTGGTGCAGCAGCTATACCAGCAAGCTTTTATCTGAACAGCTGTGGGAAAAAAATAAAAACCGACCAGATCGTTCCGGATTTAACGAACATCCCAACAGATAAAATGACTTATAGAACATTGTCAAAAGCTGGTGACAGGATTTCTCTGTTAGGATTTGGTACAATGCGCTATCCTACAGTGGAAAGAGAGACTCCGGAAGGGGTAAGGAGATTCATTGATGAGGAAAAAGCAGAACAGCTTATCGATTACGCTATGGCACACGGCATTAACTACTATGATACTGCCTGGATGTACCACCAGGGAGAATCTGAGACATTTACCGGTAAAATACTGAAAAAATATCCAAGAAACAGTTTTTATGTCTCAACAAAATTACCAGGTAGCGTTAAATCAAGAGAGGATGCAATTGCTACTTATCACAAGCAGATGGAAAAACTTCAGGTAGATTATTTCGATTATTATCACCTGCACAGCCTAAGTAGTGATTCAATGTATGAGCGCATTTATAAAGAATGGGGAATGCTGGATTTCCTGCTGAATGAAAAGAAGGAAGGACGTATACGCAACCTGGGGTGGTCTTTTCACGGAGATCAGCAACTATTTAACAAAGTCCTTGCTGAGCCTGTAGAGTGGGATTTCGTGATGATTCAGATGAACTACCTGGACTGGAAGTATGGGTATGTTCCTGCCGAATATATGTACAATAAACTGGTGGAGAGAAATATTCCGGTAATGATTATGGAACCTCTGCTGGGAAGTCGTCTTGCAAAAGTAAGCCGAGCAGTATTGGAGATGATGCAGGAAGAGAGTCCTAACAGCACACCAGCACAGTGGGCATTTCGTTTTGCAGGTTCACATCCGAATGTTATGGTGGTATTGAGTGGCATGACATTAATGGAACATCTGCAGGAAAATATTAAAACATTCTCTCCTCTTGTTCAGATTAATGATAAACAAAAAGATATGCTACTCACAGCTGCAGATATAATACGTTCCATAAAAACTATCCCATGCACAGATTGCAAATATTGTGTTCCATGTCCATATGGTGTTGATATTCCGGGAGTGCTGCTATATTACAACAAGGCTACCTGGGATAGCAATCTGCCAAATCTGGATGGGCCTCGCGATGCTGAGTTTAAACGTTCATCCAGGGCATTTTTAACAGATTACAACCGTACTATTCCCGAACTGGAGCAGGCAAACCATTGCATTAATTGCGGGGAGTGCGAAATTACCTGTCCTCAGAACATAAAAATACCCACAGAATTACTAAATATAGACAATCTTGTTCAACAATTAAAAACAACCTGATGCCATGTTAAAGAAAATAAGAGTTGCTTTGGCAATAGCCTTTTTTATTGTTATTTCATTATTATTTCTCGATATCTCGGGAGTTTTGAACAAGTATTTTGCTTATTTCGCAGAGCTTCAGTTTGTACCTGCTTTGCTATCGATCAATGTTGTTGTACTAATTCTGCTGGTCCTGCTTACTTTTGTTTTCGGCAGGATTTACTGTTCTGTTATTTGTCCTACCGGAGTGTATCAGGATATCATCTCTTACTTTGCCAGAAGAATTAAATCCAAAAAAGCACGCCGATACAGCTACTCTGCTGCAAAAACCATATTAAGAATTACAATTCTTGCGTTTTTTATTGTTGGAGTTGTAGCCGGAATAGGCTTTATTACCGCAATATTAGACCCTTACGGATCATATGGTCGCATAGCGACTGAACTGATCGGTCCTGTATACAAATCAGCAAACAATCTGTTTGCAAAAATACTGGGAGATCAGAGTTATACTTTCACTACTTCTCAGATATGGATTAAGAGCATATTTTCGTTAGTACTGGCCTCACTATCACTTTTAATAATAGGATTACTTGCATGGAGAAGCGGTCGCACCTACTGTAACACTTTCTGTCCCGTTGGTACTATACTTGGATATATAAGCAAATTCTCAATCTTTAAACTCCAAATTGACAAAACATCTTGTACCACATGTGGTAGATGTGCAAGGGATTGCAAGGCATCATGTATAGATTTTAAAAACCATACTATAGACTATACACGATGTGTTACCTGTTTCAACTGTATTGAATCTTGCAAAGATGGAAGTATGAGCTACTCATTAAGAAAAAGAACCGTAGAGCAGCCATTTGAAAAAATAGGCGTTTTACCAGAGAGCTCTTCTCGTCGTCAGTTTCTCATAACTTCACTTATATTAACTGCTTCTGCTGCAGAATTGAGAGCCCAGGAAAAAAAGAGAAGTATGATTAAATTTCCGGCAGTACGAAAAGAAAGATATAAACGACCTGTTCCCATTTCTCCTCCCGGATCGCTGAGTCATGAAAATCTCAACAGTAAATGCACTGCCTGCCTGTTGTGTGTCAATCAATGCCCTGAAAAAATTATTCACCCATCTGTAAACGAATATGGATGGACAGCTGTTATGCAACCTACTCTTTCTTTCGAACGTGGGTATTGTAAAACAGATTGCACCGTTTGCTCCGATGTTTGTCCAACCAATGCTATTACAAAGTTTTCAAAAGAAGAAAAAACAAAGGTGGCTTTGGGACATGCGATATACATACGTGAGAATTGCATTGTTGTTAAAGATGATGTAAATTGCGACGGTTGCTGGAGAATCTGTCCCACAGATGCTATTACCCGTAAATATCGTGATAACGGAGACCCATATACTCCCCCATCCGATCAACCAAATGCAAATACAGTCGATTTGAGACTTGTTCCTGTAGTGAACAAAGATAAATGTATCGGTTGTGGTGCTTGCGAGTATATATGCCCTGCTCGTCCACTAACGGCTATATTTGTAAAAGGTTATAAAAAACATCGGATATTGAATTAGTCGATAATAAAGTGTGATATTCTATCAATATTTATTCGAATATTATTAAGTAATACTAAGCATTGAAAAAGGATGTACATGGGTTTTATCATCCTCATTAAATTATGAGGTTGATATGAAGAGTATAAGAAGAAGGTATGAAGAAGAGACAGACTTGGTACGGCAAATTCACATTGTATCTATCACCTTTATAACTGAAAAACGACTTTTATCACATCCCGAAATACAATTTTGCCATAGAGAAATAAATAAGCACGCCTGAGATGTCGCATATGGTTGTTATCAACGGCGCACTGGCAGTGGCAGGGTCTAACTTAAGACGGGTGAAAACAAAAGGCAATAGCATGCCTACCACACTCCCTACAACTACAATCAGAACCATTGTGAGTGATACAACCGGAATAATATCCGGAGCACGCCAAGATGCTACAACAGAAACACCTACTGCCATTGTAAGACCAAGGAGAAGGGCTACAGCTAATTCTTTGCTCAATAAGCGTACCCAGTCTCTTCCACGAACATCACCCTTTCCAAGCGACCGTATCATTAGCGTGGCTGATTGCGAACCGGCATTTCCGCCACTATCAATCAGGAGAGGTAGAAAAAACACTAATGAGACCATGGATTCTATAACTGTGTCGAAACGCGACATCGCATAGCCCGAGAATATGTTCATTAAAACCAGTGCCATAAGCCATCCGATACGTTTTTTATAGATAAAAGAGACTGATGCTTGTACAGGGTTTATAATAGCGTCTTTAACACCGACAAATCGGTGGAAGTCTTCGGTCTGTTCCTCTTCTGCCACATCGAGGATATCATCTACCGTAACAATACCGAGCAAGGTGTTTGAACTGTCTACAACCGGCAAGGCTACACGATTATAATCCTTGAAAACATGAACAGCAGTCTCCTGATCATCAAACGCGCTTAACACGATCAACTCATGTTTAGTAAGATCATCGATTTTATCATCGGGATCTGCTAGCAAAATATCCCGAATACGAAGGTCGTTAATTAGTTTCCAGTTTTGATCAACAACATAAACCACGCTTAAGGTTTCGGCATCTACTCCAAATCGGCGAATATGACTTAGAGTTTCTTTTACAGTAAAGTGCGACTTTACGGCAACATACTTTGGAGTCATCAACCGTCCAATGCTGTCTTCAGGGTAGCCAAGAAGTTGAGTGGTTATTTGAAGGTTTTCTTTACTCATAAGCTGCATCAGCTGCTGAGCCACTTTTCCGGTTAACTCTTCAAAAAGAGCTGTTCGGTCGTCCGGCTCTATATCATTCATCAGGTTGGTCAGGAGAGTTGCATGCTGAGCAAGTCCATCGATGATTTTTTTTTGTTTGGAAGGATCGAGCTCCTGAAACACCTGTTTTGCTTTTCCCCTGGGAAGAAAGCGGAATAAGATGGTAGACTGCAGCTCATTGCTTCGCTCGATTAGCGTAACAATTGCAGGTACATCCAACTTAGTAAGCTCCTCTTTGAGCAAAGTCCACACCTCATTCTTTATTAGCGTGTGAATAATTGTGTGAGCATTTGTCATAAACGTTTTCCTTTCGAAATCCTGTCATCCTCCAAGATCAATTCCCCCGAATCGATCTTAAAACGGATTACCTTGATTATTTTATCATTGTTTTCGCCTTGTTTACTAAAGGATGTTGTTTCTGAAGAAGATATTGCCAAAGTTTCTGACTCTGAGATAGAATCAACAAGTTCATTTAAACGATAAGTAGTTTGTGATTTAAAGGCCTCTTCCAGCTTTTCTCCGATCAGTCGATACTCCCAGTTGCTAAGTCCAGACTCATTCTTTCTGAGACAGACATCGCAGCAACCGCAGTCTTTTGAATTGGTTTCTCCAAAATAAACCAACAGCATACGACTACGACAGACATCACTGTTTTCGGCGTAGTCAATTATAGAATGTATCCTTTTACTGAAACGCTTTTTACGTTCTTCATATACTGATTGAGGTATAGTAATAAACTTAATATCCTCACGTGAGGAGGTGTAGATTATAAATGGTGTTTTTTTAGCCGGAACATAAGATATATAGCGCAGCTTTGATAAGTTGACAAGAATATCATAAACCTCCTGACGTGTTTTGCCTATCCTGCTTGCCAGCATAGATTCATCTATATAAATATCGTCAGAGAACACTCCGGTGTAACTTCTCATAATAGTGTGAAGAAGTTCGTCAGTTATCGGCTCCAGTCGCAAAGAATACATATCATCCCTATAAATGAGAAATCTCAGTTTTGAACGAGCATCAATTTCATCAGTATATTCCAGATATCCGGCCAGCTCAAGAATTTTCAAAGCATGATGAGTCTGAAGTGAGGGTAGTTTGAAACGACTGCAGAATTCTATGAGATCAAAATCGAACGCTCTGCCTGCACCTGATCCAACTGCTACCTGAAAGTAGTTTCCAAGTGCCTCATACACACGAACTATAAGCTCTTTTTCAGGAAATGTATCACTAATTCTTTTTTTAAGTTTGACGCTGTCTGATTTTGTGTATAATATGACTGAGTATGACTTTTTACCATCTCTGCCGGCACGACCTGCTTCCTGGAAGTACTCTTCGGGTGAGTTGGGAAGGTCCATATGAACAACTATTCGCACATCAGGCTTATCTATACCCATACCAAAAGCATTGGTAGAAACAATTACAGGACACTCATCATCTTTCCATGCATTTTGCTTAAAAATCTTGTCTTCATAAGAAAGACCTGCATGAAAATAGTCTGCCCTTAACCCTTCCTTTTTAAGAGTCTGTGCAATCTCCTTGGTTTGTCTTCTACTTCTGACATAGACTATCCCTGAACCTGGAACTGACTTGAGTATATGAATTAGCTCACCAACTTTATTGTCTGCTGATCTGACAACATAAGAGAGGTTATCCCTGAGGAAACTTGTTCTGAAAACATTCTTCTCTTTAAAACGAAGCTTTTCCTGGATATCATCTACTACGTCGGGAGTGGCTGTTGCAGTGAGAGCAAGTACAGGAACATTAATAAGAGTTTCCCTGATATCTGCAATTTTAAGGTAAGAGGGCCTGAAATCGTATCCCCACTGTGAGATACAGTGAGATTCATCAACTACAAGCAGACATACATCCATGGCCTGCAGCTTTGTAAGGAAAATATCGGAAGAGAGACGTTCAGGAGAGACATACAGAAACTTATAGCCTCCAAATATGCAGTTTTCGAGGGTGGTGATAATCTCATCCCTCGACATTCCAGAGTATACAGCAGCTGCTTTTATTCCTCTTTCACGGAGATTGTCTACCTGGTCTTTCATTAGTGCAATAAGTGGTGTCACAACAAGACATATTCCATCCATTGCCATTACAGGAACCTGAAATGTGAGAGATTTCCCTCCCCCAGTAGGCATCAGACCAAGAGTATCTCTCTTTTCCCATACAGATTGAATAATATCCTCCTGCAGAGGACGAAAAGAAGTGTATCCCCAATACTCTTTTAATATATTGTGAAACAATTCCGTTTCCATATTCAACCTTGCTCTGTAATCTACTCTTTTATATCTTTAACCATTAACTGTGTGTATGATCTGCTGCCGTGTGTATTCTCCTCAATTGTATAGCAGATATCTACAGGTTTTCCCTCTTTTATACGTTCATAATAGTAGTGTTGTGCGAAAGCAATACCTGGCAGAGGTGTTCTGACTGAACTGTCTATTATATCGAGCTTAATATGACGCTGTCCTTTACCTACAAGCTTGCTGTATCCTGAATCAGTAACGTTCCTGGTAAGGAAAACAGGATTCTCATTTTCAGGACCAAACGGATTAAACAGTTTAAGTCCTTCAATGAAATCAGGTGTGATCTGTGAGAATGTAATCTCTGCATCTACAGTAATTTGTGGAGACATCATCTTTGGTTCGAGACCGTCGAATGACAGTCTTTTAAAACGCTCCCTGAACTCCGGCAGGTTTTCCTCCCGGAGTGTAAGACCTGCTGCATATGTATGTCCACCGAAGTTTTCAAGTATATCGCGACAAGATTCTATCGCTTTATATACATCAAAACCAGGTACTGAGCGCGCAGAACCGGAAATCATACCACTTGATTTTGTCAGGACTACGGCAGGTCGATAATATTTCTCACTCAGTCTGGAAGCGACAATCCCAACAATACCCTTATGCCATGTTTCGTTATATAAAACAATACAAGTTTGATTTTCAATATCAAGATTATTATCAATATAGTCAATAGCCTCATCTGTGATTTTTTTATCCAGTTCGCGACGGTCAAGATTATATTGGTCTATATTTAGACTCTTTTCCCTTGCTGATGTCATATCATTAGCAAGCATAAGATCAACAGCCTCTTTTCCGTTCATCATTCTGCCTGATGCATTGATGCGGGGACCTATCTTGAATACAATATCATTAACGGTAATATGTTTGCGGTGAAGACCGCAGATCTCAATTATACCTCTGAGACCGAAACTTGGATTGGAATTAAGTTGTTTTAAACCGTAATGAGTCATAATACGGTTTTCGCCTGTAATTGGCACAATATCTGAGGCTATACTAACTGCTACCAGATCCAGAAGTGGTTCAATATCAGAAAAAGGATAACCATTTCTTTGAGAGAAAGCTTGAACAATCTTGAATCCTACACCACAACCGGATAATTCATCATAGGGGTATTTAGAGTCAGAACGCTTGGCATCAACCACTGCAACTGCATCGGGTAGTTTTTCATCAGGTACGTGATGGTCGCCAATTATAAAATCAATACCTTTCTCCTTGGCATATTGCACTTTGGTTAATGCTTTTATACCGCAGTCAAGCGAGATTATGAGCTTAACACCCGTTTTCACGGCATAATCGATTCCTTGAAACGAAATGCCGTACCCTTCATCGTACCTGTCAGGAATATAATAATCAATATTATTGGTTATCCCCCGAAAGAACTTGTAAACCAACGCTACAGCTGTTGTGCCGTCAACATCGTAATCACCGTATATAAGAATTCTCTCTTTCTCTCCAAGAGCTTTCTCGATTCGCCTGATTGCCTTATCCATATCGGGAAGTAAGAAAGGGTCATGCAGGTCATCCAGACTTGGATATAAAAACTTCATTGCCTCTTCCTTTGTTTCAATGCCTTTATTGATAAGCAGTTCGGCTAAAACGGGATTTAAATTTAATTCTTTCGCTAATTCATCTTTTTTATTTTTTTGGTAGTCTGATAGGGTTGAATAATTCCATCTGTAAGTCATTTATATATATCATTTTTCTTTTCTCTAGAAGCCCGAATTCGCATCGGGGAGTGGGAGTCGCCTTTAATCATGGATGATTAGGGCTACTATATTATCTCAGTAACGGTTTTATTGCACTTATACCATTCCGAAGTTGTAAAGATAGCATTATTTTTTTGTTTTGATTATCTTTGTACCTCAAAATTAAGATAAGACAAAAAAATGGAGATTGCAGCTTTAGTATCAGGTGGAGTGGACAGTTCGGTTGTAGTACACCAGCTTAAGGAGATGGGATATGATCCAACCATCTACTACATCAAGATAGGAATGGAAGATAAAGATGGATATATTGACTGCCCTTCTGAAGAAGATATCGAGATTGTTACATATATAGCTAAAAAATATGGTTGCCGCTTTGAAGTTGTTTCTCTGCATGAGGAATACTGGGATACGGTTGTTAGCTATACGATAGATTCAGTGAAACGAGGATTGACACCCAACCCTGATATGATGTGCAACAAGATGATTAAGTTTGGGGTATTTGAGCAGAAATGGGGTCATGAATTTGATAAGATTGCAACAGGTCATTATGCTACTACTACTGAGTTGGATGACTTAACTTGGTTGTCGACTGCAAAAGATCATGTAAAAGATCAGACATATTTCCTTGGACAGATTAGTTATGTTCAGGTTTCAAAACTTATGTTCCCAATTGGCAATCTCTTGAAATCAGAAGTGAGAAATATAGCTGCAGAACAGAATCTGCCTTCAGCAAAAAGAAAAGATAGTCAGGGTATCTGTTTCCTGGGCAAGGTAAACTACAATGAGTTTATCGAACGCTACATGGGCAGAAAAGAGGGGTTGATTGTGGAACTGGAAACCGGAAATATTCTGGGCAAGCATCAGGGGTACTGGTTTCATACGATTGGACAGCGAAAGGGACTGGGACTTAGTGGTGGCCCCTGGTTTGTTATCAAAAAGGATATCAATCGTAATATCATATACGTATCCAAGGGTTATGATACAAAACATCAGTATGGAGACACCATTAATCTGCAGGGATTTGAGTTTATAACAAAAGATATCTGGGGTGATTTTGAAGGAGAAAAAGAGATTCGCTTTAAAATCAGACATACTCCCGAATTCACAAAAGGTATGATCTCGAAAAAAGGAGACATGTATTCTATTCACTCTGAAGTGCCGGTTCAGGGAATCGCCGCTGGTCAGTTTGGTGTTGTATACGACAAAGAAGCCGGGTTATGTCTTGGTAGCGGGATGATAATCTGACAATTTAATTAACTTTGTTTCTTTTAAAACAGAACCTGATGAAAAGAACCATTCAATTACTTGCTCTATTTATGTTATTTTCCATCCCTCAACTGTTTGCTCAGTTTGAAGGAACTGTTGGTATTGGAGCTCATGTAGCATACGGCACAGAGATTAACAGACCCGGTGTGGGTGGTCACCTGCATTACTATCGGACCAATAACCTGCGAATTGCACCCTCTTTTACTTATTTCCCCGAAATAAATGACAAGGGCATGTGGATGGTTGACGCTGATGCTCATTATGTTTTACCTCTATCAATTACTGCCTCACTCTATCCAATTGGAGGAATTCACTATTCTAACTGGGTATTTGATAAAAATGAGGGGATGCCAAGAACAAATAAACAACGCTTGGGGGCAAACCTGGGAATGGGTTTTCAGCATGATATCAGTTATAGGGTGAGAGCAAACTTTGAACTTAAATATCAGTTCATACGTGACTACTCGCAGGTATTACTATCGGCTGGGTTTGGATTTTGGTTTTAGATACTTAATAACACACACTATCACAAAAATTGAAGAGAGTTCATTTGAAGCTGAACCAACTTTACCTAATAAATAGTGTTAATCAAAAATGTAAAGTAGCATAATAATATATGAAAGACTTTATTACTCAAGAGATAAAAAATGAAAATGCTGTTCTTGTTGGACTCATAACACAAGATCAGAATGAAGATAAGGTAAATGAATACCTTGACGAGCTGGCATTTCTTGCTGAGACTGCAGGACTAAGGCCAACAAAGAGATTTTTACAAAAAATGGACACACCTAATACTGCTACTTTCGTTGGTAAGGGTAAACTTCAGGAAATCGGAGATTTTATTAAGGATGAAGATAATGAGGTGGGTGTCGTGATTTTTGATGATGAACTTTCGGCCAGACAACTTAGAAATATAGAGAAGGAATTTAAAATACGAATAATGGACAGAACAAGTCTGATACTTGACATATTTGCTATGAGAGCTCAGACCTCTCACGCTAAGGCTCAAGTAGAGCTTGCTCAGTATGAATATCTGCTGCCAAGGCTAACTCGTATGTGGACTCACCTTGAGAGACAAAGAGGTGGTGGTGGAACGATTATGCGCGGACCGGGTGAAACGCAGCTGGAGACTGACCGAAGAATTATTCTTGATAAGATTTCAAGGTTAAAGCAGCAGCTTAAGGATATTGATAAACAGAAAACTGTTCAGCGCAAAAACAGGGGCAAGCTTGTGCGTGTTGCACTGGTTGGTTACACCAATGTTGGTAAATCTACTTTAATGACTCTGCTCAGCAAGAGTGAAGTATTTGCAGAGAATAAGCTGTTTGCCACTCTTGATACAACTGTACGTAAGGTAACTGTAAAAAATCTGCCCTTCCTGCTTACCGATACAGTTGGTTTTATACGAAAACTGCCTACCCACCTGGTTGAATCATTTAAATCAACCCTGGATGAGGTCAGAGAAGCGGATATCCTTCTGCATGTAGTAGATATTTCACATCCTGCTTTTGAGGAGCAGATTGAAGTTGTAGAGAAAACACTGTTTGAAATTGATAAAACAGAAAAACCAACTATACTTGTTTTTAATAAAATTGATGCATTTTCTCACACCGTAAAAGAGGAAGATGATCTTACACCTAAGAAAAGAGAAAATTACTCTCTAGAAGAACTTGAACAAACATGGTTCAGCAAGCTAAAAGAGAACTGTATATTTATTTCTGCAAAGGAGAAGAAAAACATTGATGAACTAAAGGAGCTGATATATGATAAAGTGAAAGAGATTCATATAACACGATTCCCTTATAACGACTTTCTATATCAGGACTATGAAGAGGATATGCCTGATCAAGGGGATGACCAGGCTGAATAATCCTCACATTTAATTTTCATTCGGCTTTTTACAAAGTGCTTCGTTAAGAGCAATAACAGCATCCTCATAATGTTCGCGAACAATTACGAATTGCATGTTAACCTGCATCATCGACTGAGCAAAACTCTCTATATTGATCCCTTTTTCATATAATGCTTGTGAGGCACGGTATAGAAATCCGGGAAGAGCAATATTTGTGCCCATAACGCACACTATAGCCATCGGTTTTGCAGTAACTTTGTAAAATACATCCTTTAGGATATTGATTAGACTTTTACTGTTCTCATTATCCCAGACTACCATTGTGATAGAGTTGGCATTTGTGGATTTAAGAATGTAGCTGACATTATATTTAATGAAATAGCTCATTATTTTGCTGTCAAATCCTACCTCTCCAACCATCATTGGGTCGTGAACCTCTATAGCTATCACTTTGCGTGAGCCTGATACAATTTCCACCCTTGGCTCAGGAGAAATATAATCGCGAGAAATTATTGTTCCTGGATGATCAGGTTCAAAGGTATTCTTAATTCTAATGTCAATACCAGCCAACTCAAGAGGTTTAGCAGCTTTTGGGTGTATTGCTTCCATGCCAATATCAGCAAGCTGATCAGCAATGATATAGTTTGTGTGTCCAACCGGAATACTGTTTTCAACACCCACAATTTTGGGGTCGGCACTCGACAAGTGATACTCTTTATGTATTACAGCTTCATCAGCCTTAACCTCAACAGCAATCTTACTAAAAGTAACTTCACTATAGCCACGGTCGAAAGCTCTCATAATACCTTCTGTTCCTTTGGTATATCCGGTAACAATACAAAGTACTTTACTGAAGTCTATATCCTTAAACTCTTTATGTATACGCTCATCAATGGTTAAGGGTTCGTTATCATTGAATCCACACAGATCTATAAAACGTGCATTTATACCGTTATTATTAAGAATATTAACAGAATTCCAGCCAGAGTGTGCCTCTCCTATTGATGCAAGAATCTCACGGGCAGCAAGATGTATATCGGTACGGTTAACATAACCTGATGCAAGTACCTTGCCTAGACTATAAAGCAACGTTTTTGCCTGATCTACACGGAATCTTATGAAATCACGTGCCTCCTTAAGATCAAGTCCATAATCCGCGAATCCATCATTGATAAGCAGTAAGCGCTGACAGAACTGATCCAGTGCAATACTATAATCCTCGCCATTTAAAAACTTGTTATATATTCCGGGTTCGCCAGTCTTCTTATGTTCCAGCAGCCAGTTTGTAACATTGTTATAGGCAGAGACAACAAATATCCTGTTGTATAGCTCATCACCTTTACGGTTGCCTTTTATTATATTTTGCATTACGTCTTGAAACTGAGACATAGACGTACCACCTATTTTCTCTACTGTGAGCATAATTTTTTTTTAATAAATAATGAATAACTTGAAAATTAAAACTGTTTCAATTCTTTATAAACCTTGAAGATTGGCAAGCCCATAACATTAAAATATGAACCCTCGATTTTTTCAACTGCCACATAACCAATCCATTCCTGAACACCATAAGCACCTGCTTTATCGTACGGCTTATAGTTCGATACATAATAACTTATCTCTTCTCTGCTCAATTCTCCAAAAGTAACATAGGCAGTATCTGAAAAGACTACCTGTTTCTTTTTTGAAGTCAGGCATACTCCTGTTATCACCTTATGAGTTTTACCTGACAGCAGTTGTAACATTCTGATAGCATCTGCCTCATCTGAAGGTTTACCAATAACTATACTATCCAACAACACTACCGTATCTGCAGTAATCAGGAGCTCATCATCATTAAGTTCGGGAAGATATGCTGAGGCTTTCTTTTCGGCCAGGTATCCAGCAACCTCATCTGCTGAAACTGTTTCAGGATATGATTCATCTATATCCGGTAACATTCTGAACTCATATTTAACACCAATTCCTGAAAGAAGCTCTTTCCTTCTGGGGGAATTAGATGCCAGTATAATACGGTAATCTGTAAGTTTCATCTATATGCAGTTTATAGAGCAGCATGAATTTTTAATAATTTTGTCAGTAACCCTTCAAGCTGATCTAAAGGAAGCATGTTGGCACCGTCAGATTTTGCACTTATAGGGTCTGGATGTGTTTCGATAAACAGTCCATCTGCACCCACAGCAACTGCTGCTTTGGCAATCGTTTCTATCAATTGAGGTTTACCACCTGTTACGCCTGACGATTGATTTGGTTGTTGCAGACTGTGAGTTATATCCATTACAACCGGAAATCCAAACTCTTTCATTGTGGGGATACCACGATAATCAACCACAAGATCACCATAACCAAATGTTGTGCCTCTTTCTGTAAGAATCACTTTTTCATTGCCACTGTCTGTAACCTTTTGTGCAGCAAACTTCATCGCCTCAGGAGATAGGAACTGCCCTTTTTTAATATTAACAACTTTTCCGGTTTTTGCAGCAGCAACAAGAAGCTCTGTCTGTCTGCATAGAAATGCTGGAATTTGCAGGACATCAACATACTCGGCAGCCATGGCCGCTTCGTGACTCTCATGAATATCTGTAACAGTGGGTATTTGAAAAGTATCATGAACCTTTCTTAAAATTTTTAATGCTTTCTGATCACCTATACCGGTGAAAGAATCTACTCGGGAGCGGTTTGCTTTACGAAATGAGCCTTTAAACACCAGAGGAACTGAAAGCTTATCAGTTACTATTTTTAGTCTCTCAGCTATCCTTAATGTCATATCCTCTTCTTCAATGACACAGGGACCTGCTAACAGGAAAAAATTATCTGACTTTAAATATGAGAGATCCATAGTTAATATTTTTGATCCTTTACAACGTTGCTATTAGAAGGCAAAGATAAGAAATTGAACTAAAATAAATTAGTTCAAATTAAAAAAAGGACCCTCTGATTGTAACACCCTAAACCACATTACTATATATGTTTACATATTTTTACCTTCTATTTGTTAATGCGTGAATAATACAAATTTATGCAGGAAAATTCCTAACACTTTTTTAAAAAACAGACTATTTTGGAAGAGTTAGTTAAAAATCACATAAAATAGTAAATATCAGGATATGATATATGAGACTCTTCAAATATTAAAAGAGCAGTTGGAAAATTATTTCTCTAGCATAGGGCTAAACAAATCAATAGCACTTCAAAATATATCATTTGTTGATTACTAAAAGACAAGACAATGGCTGAAATAAAAGAGATTGAGACATGGCTGAAATATAACGACCGGCTTCTTGAAATATGGAATCTTAAGGGTAAGATAAAACCAGGTTACCGGGTACTTTTCCACGGTCCTCCGGGAACTGGAAAAACACTCACTGCATGCCTTTTGGGTAAATATACAAACCGAAATGTTTATCGTATCGACCTGTCGGTTGTAGTGTCAAAATATATAGGAGAAACAGAAAAGAACCTATCCAGACTTTTCGATAAAGCTGATAAAAAGGAATGGATTCTTTTTTTTGATGAAGCTGATGCTCTTTTTGGGAAACGAACTAATGTGAGTGATTCTCACGATAAATATGCCAATCAAGAGGTCTCTTATTTACTGCAACGTATTGAGTCACATGAGGGACTCATAATACTGGCTTCAAATATGAAATCGAATCTTGATACTTTTTTTATCAGGAGATTCAATTCGATAATCGAATTTGATAATCCGGATGCTGAAGAGAGGTTGAATCTGTGGAAGAATTATCTTCCTGACTTTGGAGAATATATGAGTGACGTTAATTTGGAAGAGATTGCACGAAAGTATAATTTGACCGGTGCAAATATTGTTAATATAATTCAGTTTGCAGGATTAAGAACATTGGAAAAAAATTCAAATATCATCTCTTCAGATGATCTATTGTTAGGTATCAGGAGAGAATATGAAAAAGAGGGTAAAATGATGCGACAGGAATAGATTTGATTCTTTATATTTGTATGAAAAAAACATGAAACTGGATCTTTGCCCCTCTCCTGCCCTTTATCCCCATTATAAAAGCGACCATGATACGGTAATTGTTGTGGATGTGTTCAGGGCATCTGCAACTATGTGTACAATGCTAAACAACGGGGCAAGTGCAATAATCCCTGTCTCAAGTATTGATGAGGCAAGAACCTATAAGTCGGAAGGCTACCTGGTAGGCGCTGAGCGAAAGACACAGAAATGTGATTTTGCTGATTTCGGAAACTCTCCTTTTGATTACTCTCCCGAAAAAGTGAAAGACAGGGAAGTCGTTTTTACCACAACAAACGGCACCAGAGCAATTGAAGCCGCAAGCGATTGCAGAGAGCTGCTTATAGGTACATTCATAAATGTTGATGCATTAGTTGAAAGATGTATTAATACAGCAGAAAGAGTGGTTATTCTATGTGCAGGATGGAACAACCGGATAAGTATTGAAGATACCCTTTTTGGCGGAGTTTTTGCTGAAAAAGCAATGGAAAAGAGTAATGTAGAATTTGATTCTGATTCAATCAGAATGACTCTTGAACTGTGGAATCGTGTAAAAAATGATTTAATGGGGTATATAGAGGTAAGTGATCATTACAGGCGACTTGTTGACAATGGTGCAGTAAGTGATGCAGCTTATTGTCTCACTCAGAACAGCATGTCTGTTGTACCTGTTTATAATAAATCTGACGGGAAGATATATTAATCGTCCCAGTCAAATTCATCAAAATCAATAGAGCCGGTGAACTGTTCAAGATCACGACGTTCTTTTTTTGTAGGGCGGCCCGTACCTCGCTGTCTATCTACAAAGCCACTGATACTATTCAGTTCCAGTATTTCATACTGGTCAGGCGGAGTAATATTCTCCATGAAATCAGGAACCATCTTCGCTCCCATTCGTTTGTCTGCAAGTGCAAGTACCTTAAATGAGTAGGTAACCGGAGGTTTTCTGACCTGTATTATATCACCCTTGCGAATAGTCCTGGATGGTTTAACAGAAATATTATTAACCATTACTCTACCCTTTTTGCAAGCTTCTGATGCAATAGTGCGAGTTTTGAAAATGCGCACAGCCCACAACCATTTGTCTACTCTAACCTCTTCCATTATATCTTTAGCAATCGGATCAGTTATTTATTATTAAACTGATTCATTGTTATGTCAATTCCTGCGAGACAGAAACTGCGAATTATTTCACAAGCCTTTTCGATACGTTCAGGCAACTTTGTCTTCTCCTCATCTGAGAACTCTTCAAGTACAAAATTAACCTGTGATCCGGGAAAGAAATCATCTCCTATACCGAATCGAAGTCTGGGATACTTCTGACCGATAAGGCCCTGTATATGTTTAAGTCCGTTATGTCCGGCATCACTCCCTTTGGATTTCAATCGCAGAGTTCCAAAAGGTAAAGAAAGATCATCTACTACAACCAGCAGGTTTTTAGTCTCAATCTTCTCTTTTTGCATCCAATACCTTATAGCGTTTCCACTAAGGTTCATGTATGTTGATGGTTTTAATAAAAACAGATGCTTATTTTTAAGACGCATCTCAGCCACAAAACCATATCGTTTATCCTCAAAAACAGCATTGGACGCTTTTGCTAAAGCGTCCAATACCATAAAACCTATATTGTGGCGGGTGTTTTCATATTCAGGCCCAATATTGCCTAATCCCGCTATCAAATATTTCATTTCACTATTTTACAATTACAATTTGGTGTTTCGAACTGTAAATCAATTGAAGAATTATTCTTCTGAAGATTCTGACTCTTCTGATTCTTCGTCTTCAACTCCAGCAGCTGCAGCTGCAGCAGCATCACCTCTGGCTGCACGTGTCAACTGAACACGGCATACAACAGCGTTCTTAGCATTTAGCAACTCAAGACCTTCGAAACTCAGATCGCCAACCTGGATTGATTTTCCAAGTGCAAGCTTTTCTACATTTATAACCAACTCCTCAGGTAAATTAGCTGCTAATGCTCTTACTCTCAGCTTCCTTAAATCGAGTGACAACTTACCACCGGCTTTAACACCAGCTGCGAGACCTTTCAGACGTACCGGTAATTCAATTACCACTGGTTTATCTTCAAATACATGTAAGAAATCAATATGCAGAATCTGCTCTTTTACTGGGTGAAACTGAACCTCTTTCAGGATCGCCTGCATTTTCTTTTCTCCAAGATCAAGATTTACCAGAAATACTTCCGGAGTATAAATCAAATTGCGTACTGCACCCTGTTTTATTACAAAATTCAGGTTCTCGTTTCCATGTCCACCATATACTACGCAAGGAATTAAACCTTCGCTGCGGTACGATTTGGCTGCTTTCTTTCCGAAACCATCTCTGATCTCGCCTTTTAATTCAAATGTTTTCATTTTTTAATTTTGTTTGTGTTACTCAAAATAAAGTGCTTTCTCTTTATTTCCCATCACACGGGAGCTTTCAAAAAAGCGGCGCAAAGATAGTGATTTACTAATTATTATGCAATTATCTATCTCACTCTTTTTCTTAAATCTTCAACAGGAATAGATATTAATCGCCCAATAGGTTTATCACCCCTGTATGTTATAATCCTCATTATATCGGCATCCTTAGGAATCTTCTGTGCCTCTGTATATTTTGGATAGAAATTATCAGGAGTTGATGCATCAAAGCTGGTATAAATATCCAATCCTTTAATCTCAGGTGTAAGAGTGACATAATAATCATCACCTTCTTTGGTTACACTAATTGAAGGATCATATATTGCAGGCGAATATTTGGTTTTAGCGTAATCAAATCTTTTGAAATGATCCTCAGTTTTAGATACAAATTTGTCCCAATCCTTATTTTCACGAGGTGACCATAGTGATTCAGCAGCAGCAAATCCACGAGGCCATGTCATATATTCAGCCTGACGTATGTTGTATATCTGCTCTGTCCACAGGTTTGCCTGTCCTCCCAAGATATATTTTGCATTTGCACCTTCAGGTACAGGATCAAACTTATAGGTCTGATTAAGTCTCAATGATGCATAAACACGAGGTTCAGTAGCCACGTCTGCCTGCATATAATCCAGATATACAAAGTTGGTAGGACTCATCACAACATAGTGCTCTGAATTTGATGCCTCGATACCATACTTAACACCTCTCCAACTCATAAGAGCAGTAGTTGGCGAAATTCCACCCTCTAAAATCTCGTCCCAGCCCATCATTTTCTTTCCTTTTGAAAGAATAATTTCCTCTACTCTGTGACCAAAGTATGACTGTACTTCTGCCATATTCTTAAGATTCTCTCTGGCCATCAATTCTTTCACATCACTGCTCTTTTCCCAGAAAGTGTATGGAGCCTCATCTCCACCGGTATGTATATAGTCAAATGGGAATAGTTCAGCCAATTCAGTAATAATCTTATCCAGGTATTCATATACTTTTTCATTTGCCGGATTAAGAGTATTCTCATATATAGCAGCTGGACGGCCACCTGTATTCCAGTCTAGGAATGGAGCACCCGTTCTCACAAAATGATCTCCACTTTCAGGGAAACATGCTAGCTCGGGATAAGCAGCAAGAATTGCAGAACTATGACCAGGCACATCAACTTCGGGCATAATCTGAATATTTCTATCCAAAGCATACTTTACAATATCCTTTATCTCTTCCTGAGTATAAAAACCTCCATAGTTTTTAGGTGCATCCGGATCAGGATCAGAGAAACCTCCAAACCATCCTATCTGTTCGGTACGCCATGCCCCAACCTCAGTAAGCTTTGGCAAACTTTTAATCTCTATACGCCATCCCTCATCATCAGTAAGATGCCAGTGGAAGATATTGTATTTATATTTTGCCATATTGTCGATATACTTCTTAATCTCATCCACTGTAAAAAAGTGGCGTGAAACATCAAGCATTAAACCTCTCCAGCCTACTCTTGGATAGTCTACTATCTCAATCTGAGGCAGTTGCCACGAAACATTACTCTCAAGCTTATCACTCTCTATCTGAGGAGGTAAAAGCTGAAAAAGAGTCTGCACACCATAATGCAATCCGGCAGGTTTATTAGCCTTCAAAGTGATCTTTTGATTAGTTACATTCAGTTCATAACCCTCATCACCAATCTTTTCATTTCTGCTGCTATTTAAAACAAGTTCGATATTAGCATTAGAATTATTCTCGGTGATTGTTACTTTCTTACCCGGTGCAAGAGAAAGCTTCTCCTTTAGAAGGTTATTTACATATTCGGTTTCTCCTCCCTTTGGAACAGAAACAACTATCTCATCCGGTAACACATAGTGACCACCTTTCTTATTCACAGATACCGGCTCCGGAATAATTGAAACTGCACGCTCAACCTGTTGTGCGTTTCCGGTAAGACTAAACATAATCACTAAAATTAATAGTAAATTATTCTTCATTTTGATATTGCTGTTAAATTTTATATTTGAATTTTTTATTATCACAAACGTACAAAAAAACTTATAATAACTATTTAATTAAATATAGATTAAGAATATATCATAGGGACATTGTCTTTATCCTCCTCATTAATTTATGACGTCGATATGAAGATAGTATGAAAAAGATAAGAGGATGATACGGACAATGTGTGGGCGATCCATGGTCAGTATTCAATCCTGACATGAGAAGTGATCACTATTATTCAGTCCTAAAACTCAATAAAATCGGGATGAACTCCTGTGCGTCTATTTCTATCCAGTTTATCAATCTGTTTTATTTCATCATCTGAGAGTCTAAAATCGAATATATCTATATTTTCGGCGAGTCTCTCTTCATGTGAAGATTTTGGTATTGTAACAATCCCTTTCTGAATATTCCATCTGAGAACTACCTGAGCAGGTGATTTGCCATGTTTTCCGGCAATATCTACAAGAGTTTCATCCTGCAGAAGTGAATTTTTTTTGCTTCCTAGAGGACTCCAGGCTTCGGGAACTATTCCTTTACCTTTGCAATAGTCGATAATTTCCTGTTGTATTAGATAGGGATGTAGTTCTATCTGATTTACTGCAGGAATTACTGTTGCATCTTTGAGCAGCTCTTCGAGATGGTGTATAAGATGATTACTAACACCAATTGCTCTGGTTTTACCATCTATATAAATATCCTCCATCGCTTTCCATGCAGATGAGACCATACCTTTTACAGGCCAGTGCACAAGGTAAAGATCGATATAATCGAGTCCCAGATTTTTGAGGCTACCTTCAAAAGCCATCTGAATGCGATTGTTAAGAATATCAGTTCCCCATAGTTTAGTTGTCACAAAAATATCTTCCCGCAAGATTCCACTTTCACGTATTGCCTTTCCAACCGGCTTCTCGTTCATGTATAATGTGGCAGTATCAATATGCCTGTAGCCTTTGTCGAGAGCAGTTCTAACAGCACGATAAGTTTCATCATCATTCATTCCGATTTTGTAAGTACCAAGTCCTATTACAGGAATACTTACATCATTGTTCAAAAGAATTTTTTTAGTCATAAGGTTACATGTTTTTTAGTCGCTGCAGAACCAGACTCTTGTCATTATGTATCTGATCTATCAGCTCTTCCATTCTGTCAAATTTTTTATCTTCACGAATAAAGTCTATAAATTCAACTGTAAGCGACTGATCATACAGATCGGCATTAAAGTTGAAAATATTCACTTCAACACTGATTTCAGGGTCGTCATGTAGTGTGGGACGAGTGCCTATATACAGCATACCTTCATAAATTATGTCACGAATGTGAACCAATACAGCATATACCCCAAGTTTTGGTATCACTTTATATCTCTCCCAAGATTTTATATTTGCAGTGGGGAAGCCAATTGTACGTCCAACGCGGTAGCCCTCAACAATCTTTCCGGAGAGTGTATAATTGTATGTCAGCAGACTATTTGCCTTCTCTATTTCGCCATTCTTGAGCAGTCGCCTTATTTTAGTTGAACTAACATTCTCACCATCAATCTGAAGCTCCCTGGCCTCTATTACATTCATTCCCAGCTCATTGCCATATTTCACATACTCCTGAAATCCATCTTCACGGTTATGTCCAAATCGGTGGTCGTATCCAACTATTAATGTATGAATTCCAATATCCTGTTTTAGCACCTGCTGCATAAACTCCTGAGCAGTCATCTCTGCAATATCAGTAGTAAAGGGAAGAGTAATGCAATAATCAATACCTGTAGTTTGTAATTGCTCAATTTTTTCTTCATATCTGCAAAGCAGTGCTGGCTGATAATCTTTCTGAAGTACTTTTCGAGGATGAACAGGGAAGGTAACAACGGCTGAGGGCAAATTAAGACGTTTTGCCTCCTCTTTCACCTGATTTAACAGATATCTGTGACCTAAGTGAACACCGTCAAAAAAGCCAATCGTGCCCACGAATGAGCCTCCAACTATACTCTTTCCTGTAAGATCAATTCGTTCCAAAATATACAGAATGTTTTGTTTTTGTGTTAAATAAACGTCTGATCAGACCTTTTGGTTTAAAACTGAAGATCTGAACAGGGTTCTAATGTTATAATTATACGTAAAAGTAACAACAAGAATCAATTATTCAATATCTTTGTACATATTTTATGGATATCAAACAAGTTTAATCATATAAAAATAGTATTAACTATGAAGTCTAAATTTTACTTAATTATTTTAATGGCGATTATGACATTTACATCAGCCTGCACGAGTGAAGGTAAACATAACACCCTTACTCAGGAGGAAATTAATGACGGATGGGAGTTGCTTTTTGACGGCACTACACTCAACGGTTGGCGCGACTACAACGGTGAATCTCTTACTGCCCCATGGTTTGCCGAAGATGGTATGATTCAGGCAAAAGGAGAAGGTGCAGATGAACATGGTTATATTGTAACCGAAAAGATTTACGAGAACTTTGAGCTGGTTTGGGACTGGAAAATTGCAGAGGGTGGCAATAGTGGTGTTCTTTATCATGTTGTAGAGAATCCTAAATTTGCAGTTCCTTATGTAACCGGACCTGAATATCAGTTGATTGATGATGAAGGATTTCCGGAACCGCTTGAGGATTGGCAAAAAACTGCTGCTGACTATGCCATGTATACCACTGATCCTGCAAAGTTAAAAACAAAGCCTGCAGGCGAATGGAATACATCAAAGATTGTTTTTGACAATGGGCATGTAGAACATTGGCTTAACGGAGAAAAGGTTATTGAGTTTGAAGCGTGGACTGAAGATTGGTTTGCCCGTAAAAACAGTGGTAAATGGGAAAATGCCCCAGAGTATGGTTTGGCAAGAAAAGGTGTTATCTGCTTACAGGACCATGGTTCCGCAGCATGGTTCCGTAATGTGAAGATTAAAGAGCTTCCACGCAAAACCAAAGAGGTTAATCTTTTCAACGGAGTAGATCTTCAGGGATGGGAAGTTTATGGTACCGAGAAATGGTATGTAGAAGATGGTCTACTGGTGTGCGAAAGCGGTCCGGACAAACAATATGGCTATCTTGCAACACGTGAATATTACGATGATTTTGACCTTAGCGTAGAGTTCAAACAGGAAGCAGATGGAAATTCAGGTGTTTTCATTCGTTCATTTATTGAGCCGGGTGCTATTGTAAACGGATGGCAGGTAGAGGTTGCTCCAAAAGGACATGACACAGGAGGTATTTATGAATCTTATGGACGTGGATGGCTTGTACAGATCCCGGACGAAAAAGAGGAGATACTTAAAGTGGGCGATTGGAACACGTTGCGTATTATTGTTAAAGGTGACAATGTGAAGACATATCTTAACGGTGAGGAGATGGTTGACCTTTATGACGAAAAGATTGGTGCTGCTCAGGGCCGTATCGCTTTACAGATTCATGATGGAGGTGGCATAAAAGTTCTTTGGAGAAATCTGATTTTACAGACACTCTAAAACAAACTTAATACATAATTTGTTAAGAGAGGGAGCATAATTGCTCTCTCTTTTTCTTTGGCACCATTTTTGATATTCTTGTTATAAACAAAAGGTTGTCATCTTTTTTATATCGATTTCAAAAAATTCAACCTATATTTGTATTACTAACTCACTTAAAATAAAGAATGACAGAAAAAAGCTTACTACTTAAGAATATTATTGAAGGAATTCAGGAGAAAAAAGGGAAAAACATAAATACTATTAACTTAAAAGGTATTACCGGAGCTGTGTGCGACTATTTTGTGATATGCGAAGGTAACTCACCTACACAGGTATCTGCACTTGCAGAATCTGTTGAGAAAATTGTTAAAGAAAAAACTAATGAATACCCAATCCGGGTTCAGGGTAAGCAGCAATCAGAATGGATAGGAATGGACTATGGAGATGTAATAGTTCATATTTTTCTTCCCGAATTAAGAAATTACTATAATATAGATTTACTTTGGGGCGATGCACATTCTGAGCGCATTCCTAATTTAGATTAAAAAGTTAAATTACCAAGCAATAAAAGAGGTTCAAATAAATGAGCAATACGAATCAAGATAAACAAAAGAAACAACCTACCATGCGTCCTAAGCTTGGTGGCAGTAATCCAAAACGACCTTTCAACCCATACTGGGTATATGCAATTGTTTTGGCAATACTTATGGGTATGTGGTTTTTTGGTCAGGACAACACTGTTAAAGAGATCACATGGTCTGAGTTTCAGGAGTATGTAAGCGATAATCGCATACAAAGTGTGGTTATTTATAATAATAAGGAGACTGCTGAAGCTGTTATCAGGGAGGAGTCGGTTGAGACAGTTTTTGGAGAATCAGCCAGAACAGGCAGAACACCTGTTATATTAGTAAAAGGTCCCTCACCAGATGCTATTTCTGAATATATTGACTCCGTAAAGACAGAAAAAAACTATGATATTGAGGTTCGATTCGATACTACTTCAGAGCTTTGGGGTGTTTTACTCACATTCCTGCCATTTGTATTACTGATTGCATTCTGGATCTGGATGATGAGAAGAATGCAAGGCGGAGGCGGAGGCAGTGGAGGAGTCTTTAATGTAGGTAAGTCTAAAGCACAACTGTTTGACCGTGATTCGAGCCAGAAGGTAACTTTTAAAGATGTTGCCGGACTATCTGAAGCAAAAGAGGAGGTTCAGGAAATTGTAGAGTTTTTAAAGAGTCCCGGGAACTACACCAACCTTGGAGGTAAGATACCTAAAGGAGCACTTCTTGTAGGTCCTCCCGGAACAGGTAAAACCCTTCTCGCAAAAGCAGTTGCCGGCGAAGCCAATGTACCATTCTTTTCTATATCAGGTTCCGATTTTGTAGAGATGTTCGTTGGTGTTGGTGCATCAAGAGTACGTGACCTGTTCAGACAGGCAAAAGAGAAAGCCCCATGTATAGTATTTATAGATGAGATAGATGCTGTAGGTAGAGCCAGAGGCAAGAACAACAATTTCGGATCAAACGATGAACGTGAGAATACACTTAACCAACTTCTTACAGAGATGGATGGTTTCGGATCCAACAGCGGAGTAATAATTCTGGCTGCCACAAACCGCGCTGATGTTTTGGATAAAGCACTGTTACGTGCAGGTAGGTTCGACAGACAGATATATGTGGAACTGCCAGACCTTAACGACCGCAAGGAGATATTTAAAGTACACCTTCGCCCAATTAAAATTGATGAATCAGTAGACGTTGAATTCCTCTCTCGTCAGACTCCCGGTTTCTCCGGCGCTGATATTGCAAATGTTTGCAACGAAGCGGCACTGATTGCGGCACGTAATAAAAAGAAATTCGTTCAGAAAGATGACTTCATGAATGCTGTAGACCGAATAGTGGGCGGTCTGGAAAAGAAAAACAAGATCATCACCCAGGATGAAAAAAGATCAATTGCAATACATGAAGCAGGACATGCAACATTAAGCTGGTTTCTGGAACATGCCAATCCTTTGGTAAAGGTGACAATAGTTCCAAGAGGCAAGGCATTGGGTGCTGCATGGTATCTGCCTGAAGAGAGACAGATTACAACTAAAGAGCAGATGCTCGATGAGATGTGCGCATTATTGGGTGGTCGTGCAGCAGAAGAATTATACATAGGACAGATATCATCGGGTGCAATGAATGACCTTGAAAGGGTTACAAAACAGGCATATGCAATGATAACCTATATGGGTATGAGTGAAAAACTGCCTAATATCAGCTATTACGACTCATCAGGTCAGGAGTATCCATTCTCTAAACCTTACAGTGATGAAACAGCCAAATTGATAGATTCTGAAGTGAAGGCTATGATTGCTGAGCAGTATGACCGCGCCAAGAAGATACTTACTGAAAAGAGTGATGGTCATAATAAGTTGGCAAAAATATTACTTGAGAGAGAAATTATCTATTCAAACGACCTTGAGCATATTTTCGGAAAAAGACCTTGGATATCTCGTTCAGAGGAGATTCTGGAGAACAATAAAGTTGATTCTAATGAGCAGATTCCATCTTTAAAACCTGTAGGTTCGGGAGAGAATATTTTCATTCACACTGAATCGGTCGACAGAGAAAAGAAAGCCGGGTCGTCAGGGGTTGATAGTGATTCAGCACAACTGAAACCAAAGGTAAAAGGTGATGATGTTAAGCTCCCGGAAAGTGAAGAAACAAAGGAAATTAGTCCACAAAGCGAAGAGAAAAACAATGCAGAAAAAAAGATAAATAAAGATAACTAATGATAGAAAAATTTAATAATTAAAAAAAACATCATATAAAAGCCTGAGTATTAGTGCTCAGGCTTTTTTTATAATAGGTGTATAAATCGTAAAGAAAAGTGTGACACATCAAGATTATCGAACAATACCTTTTCTTGTTCGTTATATGATTACAACTAACGAACATCATTAATTATGAAAACAGTTCATTATTTACTTTTATCGGGTCTATTTGCATTTACATTACTTAATTGCAACAGCTCGAATGCAAAAAACAACGAAAATAATAATTCTAAAAATAGTATAAATATGAAATTTGAGAAAGTAGCATTACCTTATGCAACCGATGCTTTAGAGCCGGTTATCAGTAAGCAAACAGTGGAACTCCACTATGGTAAACATCATCAGGCCTACGTAGATAATTTAAATAAACTTGTTGTAGGCACTAAGTTTGAGAACTCAGATCTTGAAACAGTTGTAAAGGAGAGTGATGGAGCAATCTTTAATAATGCTGGTCAAATTCTGAATCATAACCTTTACTTCACATCATTCAAAAAAGATGGAGGTGGTGAGCCAAAAGGCAAATTAGCTGATGCTATTAATGAGCAATTCGGATCATTCGAAAAATTTAAAGAAGAGTTTAATGCTGCCGGAGTTTCCGTATTTGGTTCAGGCTGGGTATGGCTGGCGAAAGACTCAAGCGGTAAACTTTCCATAGAAAAGGAGAGCAATGCCGGCAATCCTATTACAAAAGGTTTAACACCAATATTAGGTTTTGATGTATGGGAACACTCCTATTATCTTGACTATCAAAATCGCCGTGCTGACCATCTGAAGGAAGTGTGGAAAATTGTAGATTGGGACGTTGTAAGTGCACGTTATTAATTGAAAGCAATCTTCCGGTATAGTACGTAATCTATTTATAAAATTAAAGGGGAATGGATAAATATTCATTCCCCTTTTTTTATCTTTAATCTATCTCTCTTTCATCATTATACCTGTAAGCATTCTGCCTGAATGTACCGTCTGACGCCGGGCAGAAAAGAAAAGATTCTCAAGGGAGTAGGTACACATATCAGCTACCTCTATATTATCCTCTTTGATACCTAACCTTATTAGCTCTCTTCTGTTTATCTCTTTTAAATTGAGATGGTATTTCGATGTACTCCTGTTTCTGAATCCAACTTCCGGGTCAGAGATAGTGAAGCCTTTTTTTGAAAACAGATCAACAACCTCTTCGCCTACCTCGTAATGCTCTGCACTAATCGAAGGACCAATACATGCTATCATATCCCCCGGGTTAGAGCCAAACTGTTTTTGCATCTCAGTTATAGTGTTTTCAGTTATTCTGCCGGATGTACCTTTCCAGCCTGCATGAATGGCAGCAACTGACTCACTAACCTTATCATAAACAATGATAGGAACGCAGTCGGCTGTTGTTGCACATAAAAATATCCCTTTTATATCTGTGATAGTTGCATCGATTCCATACAATGTCTCTATTAAAGAAGCTGAGTCGAGATTCATAAACTCCTCATCAATCTTTAACACCTTTGTTCCGTGAGTCTGGTGAGGGATGACGAATTTACTGATATCCATGTAGAACATTCTTGCAAGAATGTTCCTGTTTTGGAAAATATTAAGAGGATTATCATCAGAAAAATTACCCATGTTGAATGAAGAGTATGGACCATTACTCACACCTCCCATTCTGGTGGTTGAGAAATGTACAATACCTTCCTCCTTGTCAAGGATATCAAACAGAAGTAAATTTGTATACTGAGGATGTCTCTTCATATCTAAAAATCATCTTCATCATAAAACATATCATCATCATCCTCGTCTTCAAAATCCTCTTCAGGTTCGAATTCAAGCTGAGAGATATCAAGATTACGATGTACGAGACTCTCGCGTGATACTGTAATTGGGATATAATTCTCCGAATTAAGTTCTCTCCATAAAACATCTTTCAGATGTTGAATTCCAAAACCTGTAACAGAAGAAATAAAAACATAAGGAAGATCAGGAAGTTCTTCAGTTATTGCATCCATAAGCTCCTCATCCAGCATATCCGATTTGGAGATTGCCAGTATATGAGACTTATCAAGCATTTCAGGATTATATTTCTTTAATTCATTCAACAGTATATAGTACTCCTCTTTTATATCTTTACTATCGGCCGGGATAACAAATAAAAGAAGAGAATTTCTCTCTATATGTCTTAGGAAACGCAGTCCAAGCCCTCTCCCCTCACTGGCTCCTTCTATAATTCCAGGTATGTCAGCCATCACAAAAGATTTCCCTTCGCGATATTCTACTATACCAAGATTAGGCTCAAGAGTTGTAAAAGGATAGTTATCTATCTTAGGCTTAGCAGCTGATACAACAGACAGTAGTGTTGATTTTCCGGCATTTGGGAAACCTACTAATCCCACATCGGCAAGAAGCTTAAGTTCAAGAATTACCCATCGCTCTTCATGAGGTTCACCAGGTTGTGCATATCGGGGTGCCTGATTGGTTGCCGTTTTGAAATGCTGGTTGCCTAAACCACCACGGCCACCTTTGAGAAGTGTCACCTCCTGACCATCCTCTGTAATATCACACAGAAATTCACCGGTGTGAGCATCATAGGCTACAGTTCCACATGGCACATCAATAATTTTTGACTCACCCTTTTTACCTGACCTCTGTGCACCTCCTCCCGGCTCTCCATGTCCTGCAAATATGTGACGCTGGTAACGCAAATGCAGCAATGTCCAGTAATTACGGTTCCCCCGAAGAATTACACTACCTCCATCGCCGCCATCACCACCATCAGGTCCGCCCTTTGGAATATATTTCTCTCGGCGGAAGTGCGCAGATCCGCGTCCGCCCTTACCTGAGCGGCAAAATATTTTTACGTAATCTACAAAATTTGTTTCCGCCATTTCGATAAATATTTTAAGTAAGTTGTGAATTTAACCAATTATTCTGTCTAAAACAGTAGAAATTGATTCAAACACTTCATCAATAGTACCTTGTCCCGGAATTCTAACCAGCTTAAACTGCTCGCTATAGTAATTTTTCAACGGTTCAGTCTGATTGTGATAAACATTTAACCTTGCCTCAACAGTTTCGCGATTATCATCAGAACGTCCTGATATCTCACCCCTTTTAAGAATTCGATCTACCAGTTCATCCTCTTCAACTTCGAGACTTAACACTACAGTTACCTTTTCATCATATTTTTCCAACATTTCGTCCAGTGCCTTACCTTGAGCGATTGTTCTGGGAAATCCGTCGAAAATAAAACCTTTTACACCGTTTTTTTTCTTCATTAAATCATCCAGCTTATCAATCATTACCTCATCAGGGATAAGGTGTCCTTTAGAAATATATGAGTTTGCTTTTTTTCCAAACTCAGTATTTGCTTTTATTTCTGCTCTCAACATGTCACCGGTTGATATATGCTCCAATGCATATTTCTCAGAGATTTTAGTACTCTGAGTGCCCTTTCCAGAACCAGGTGCTCCAAAAATTACAATATTCAGCATAATTAAATTTCAATAAATAAGTTGCAAAGATACATATTTCCACCGATTTCGGTAACATAATGTTATTCCATATTGATGATTTTATGCTGTTTTAATAGAAATGATAGATTGAACCAATCTTATAAATTACCGTTTTATATATAAAGCAAATTATTTAAATTAGAACAATAAAACAAACTTTAGTATCTTTAATTACTAAACATTTACAAATTTATAATAATCATAAAAAATAATCATGATAGAAGAAGATTTCAGACAGAGGACACAAAAAGTGATTGATGAACTGGCTGCTTGCATTGAGAGATTGGAGAAAAAAGCCAGCGAGGTTGCAGATGATGCAAAAGAAGAATTTAGTGATCAGCTTGAAAAACTAAAAGAGTTAAGAGATAGCCTCTCATCCAAACTGGAGGAGTATGAAAAAATTGCCGAACCCAAATGGGAAGTAATCAGAGATAGTGCTGGAAAGTTTTTTGAAGCTGTTTCAATTGCATGGAAAGAAAACTTCGCCAATGTATCCGAAGCTTTCAGGAAAGATAGAAACAATACTTAAGTAAATGACTCTTTGACTAGAGGTACCTGGCGGATTTGAACCGCCGTAACCGGTTTTGCAGACCGACGCCTAACCACTCGGCCAAGGTACCGTTTCTATTTTTGAGGATGCAAATATAAGATATATTTTTTTAGTAACAAAAAGGTTCTGTATTAATTATGAAAAAAGCATCCTGAAAGCATCAGTTACTTTTCTCACTTCAATAATTTCAATTGAGAGTTTTTTATTAAACCCTTTAAGATTATTATGTGGAATCAGTATACGTGAGAAACCAAGTTTATCAGCCTCCTGAACCCTCTGTTCTATTCGGTTTACTGGACGAATCTCGCCTGAAAGTCCCACCTCCCCACATAGACAGGTATCATTATCAATTGAAATATCAAGACTGGAAGAGAGTACAGCACTTATAACTGCAAGGTCCATACCGGGATCATTAACTCTGAGTCCACCTGCAATATTCAGAAATACATCTTTCTGAGCCAGCTTAAAGCCTGCTCTTTTCTCAAGAACGGCGAGAAGCATGTTTAATCTTCTCGACTCAAAACCTGTAGTTGAACGCTGAGGAGTACCATATGCAGCAGTGCTTACCAGCGACTGAGTCTCTATTAGAAATGGACGAATCCCCTCAATTGCAGCCGAAATTGCAACTCCGCTTAACTCATCATGATTTCGCGTTAGCAGTAGTTCCGAAGGATTACTTACTTCGCGCAACCCTGTCTGATTCATCTCGTAGATACCCAATTCGGCTGTACTTCCATATCTGTTTTTTATACCTCTCAGGATACGATACATATAATGCTGATCGCCCTCGAACTGCAGTACAGCATCCACTATATGCTCCAGTATCTTTGGCCCGGCTATACTGCCATCTTTTGTGATATGTCCCACAAGTAATACAGGTATACCGCTCTGTTTTGCATACTTCAGCAATAATGAAGCACATTCGCGTACTTGAGAAATACTACCGGGTGAAGATTCAAGTGATTCGGTAAAAATAGTCTGAATAGAATCTATTATCAGAAGCTGAGGAGCAACCTCCTTTGCATGTTTAAAAATATCATCCAGATTTGTTTCACAAAGCAACAGGCAGTCGTCGTTTTCAATTGACAATCTGTCAGCTCTCAGTTTAAGCTGTCGTGCACTCTCTTCACCTGAGACATACAGTGTGCGAATACCCCTGAGCTTTAGTATTGTTTGTAGTACTAGCGTTGATTTACCGATACCTGGTTCACCACCAAGCAGAACAACAGATGCAGGAACCAGTCCCCCACCCAATACACGGTTCAGTTCTTCATCCCTCATATCAATCCTTTGCTCCTCATCCGCTTTAATCTCCTTCAGAGGCAAGGGTTTGCTTTTTATATCACTAAACGAACGTGTATCTTCCTGAGCTGATACAGCATTTTTGCGTACCAGTTCTTCTACGAATGTTGACCACTCGCCACAAGCTGAACATTTCCCCATCCATTTTGGAGATTCAAACCCACAATTACTGCAAAAATAGACCGATTTAAGTTTTGCCATTATCTATATCTTATATTCCGAACCACTCCAATCCTAATTGGCTGTTGAACAAAAATACATAATTTTCTTGTACTTTTGTATCTCAAATAAACCATTTACCTATGTCTGTAATTATTTCACTTATTTCAAAATCGCTTAACCTATCAGCAAAAAATGTTGAAAGTACTGTTAAACTAATTGATGAAGGTGCCACTATCCCTTTTATCAGTCGTTATAGAAAAGAGGCAACCGGTGGTCTTGATGAGGTGCAGATTTCTAAGATCAAAGATTTAAACGAGAAGTTTCTTGAGCTGGAGAAGCGAAAGGAGTTCATATTAAAATCTATCTCTGAACAAGAAAAACTTACACCTGATCTTGAAAAGCAGATTTCAGAAAGTTGGGATAGTACAGAACTAGAAGATATATACCTACCCTTTAAGCCTAAAAGACAGACCAGAGCTGAGAAAGCACGGAAAAAGGGATTGGAAGGATTGGCAAAATGGCTTATGAGTCAGCAGTCAGGTTCTGTCTCCTCAAAAGCATCTGAATTCATTAATGAAGAAGTAAAAGATGAGGAAGATGCCCTTCAGGGTGCTCGTGATATCATTGCAGAGTGGGTTAATGAAGATGCTAATACAAGACAGATTGTCAGGAATATATTCTCACGCGAAGCTGTAATTACATCAAAGGTTATAAGTGGAAAAGAGGAAGAGGGTGAAAAGTATGCTGACTATTTCGATTTTTCTGCACCCTTGGCCAGATGTCCTTCTCATCGCATACTTGCAATACGACGGGGAGAATCAGAAGGTTTTCTAAGGGTCTCTATTTCAGTCGATGAGGACAAATGTCTTGACAGGTTGGTACCACGTTATGCCAAGAATAATACAGAGGCTGCAGACCATGTTGAAGACGCTGTGGTTGATGCTTATAAACGATTGCTAAAACCTTCAATTGAGACTGAATTTGCCGCCTTGTCTAAAGAAAAAGCTGATGAGTCGGCTATATCAGTTTTTGCAGATAATCTTAGGCAATTACTGTTGGCCCCACCACTTGGACAACAGAGAATACTTGGTATAGATCCGGGATACCGTACAGGTTGTAAGCTAGTATGTCTGGATCAGCAGGGTAATTTGTTACATAACGAAACCATCTATCCTCACCCACCCCAAAATGAGTATTCCAAAGCTGGCAATAAAGTTGTGAAGCTGGTTTCAACATATAAAATTGATGCTATTGCTATTGGAAATGGGACTGCCAGTAGAGAGACGGAAAGATTTATTACAAATCTGCGATACGAAAAAGAGGTAAAAGTTTTTGTTGTTAGCGAAAGTGGAGCATCAGTATATTCAGCATCTAAAATTGCAAGAGAAGAGTTCCCAAATTACGATGTTACAGTTCGTGGAGCTGTATCTATAGGCAGGAGACTAAGTGACCCTCTTGCTGAGCTTGTAAAAATTGACCCTAAATCTATAGGTGTTGGTCAATATCAGCATGATGTAGATCAGAATAAACTTAAAAAGGCGCTCGACCAGACTGTGGAGAGTTGCGTGAACCTGGTTGGAGTGAATCTTAATACTGCAAGTAAACATCTTCTTACATATGTTTCAGGCTTAGGAGATACATTAGCACAAAATATCATTGATTACAGAAGTGAGAATGGTCCGTTCAGGTCACGCAGTGAATTAAAAAAAGTGCCGCGATTAGGTCCCAAAGCTTTTGAACAGTCTGCCGGTTTTCTTCGAATACCAGATTCAACTAATCCGCTTGACAACTCAGCTGTTCACCCGGAGAGTTACCCTATTGTAGAGAAAATGGCAAAAGACCTGAATACTTCAGTTAAGGAACTAATCAACAATAAGCCTTTGATTGACAGCATTGAAATAGATAGATATAAAACAGATTCTGTAGGTGAAGAAACACTTACTGATATACTTCTTGAGCTGGAAAAGCCGGGAAGAGATCCCAGATCTAAAGTGCAGCTACTTGAGTTTGATCCAAACATACGTACGATCAATGATCTTAAAGAAGGAATGATATTACCGGGAATTGTTACTAATATTACAAATTTCGGCTGTTTTGTAGATGTCGGAATCAAGGAAAACGGACTGGTTCATATCTCTGAAATGGCAAACCACTTTATTTCAAATCCCGGGGAGGTGGTTTCTCTGCATCAGCACCTGAATGTAAAGGTGTTATCGGTGGACCTGGAGAGGAAAAGAATTCAGTTAAGTTTAAAAGGTGTGGATTAATTAGACATAATGTTTTAGCTGCTTTCATATTATTAAATATTTATCCCCCTAATAACTTATCATGGAAGTTATGTTTAATATTAAACGAAAGTGTGTTTAATATGTTATTACATGGAAAACTAATTGATAAGATAATTAACGAATGGAGTTACATGGGAAGGAAAAATTTAACTCATTGTACTATAAACGATTATTTGAAGGTATAAGAGAGTTTAAGGCAAATGAGTATATACCCCGGCAACAGTTTTTTGAAGAACTGGGAAAAAAGCAGAATCCTCACACATTATTTATAGGTTGTTCCGATTCACGCGTAGTACCTAATCTAATTACACAAACTTTCCCGGGAGAGCTGTTTGTTGTAAGAAACATAGCCAACCTTGTTCCTCATTATAAAAGACATTCAGACACCTATCTTGCTACAACTTCAGCAATTGAATTTGCTGTTAACCAGATGAATGTTAGCAACATCGTTGTTTGCGGCCACTCAAATTGCGGCGGATGTGCTGCGTTATATCAGGATAAAGAGCTCAAGAACCTTCCTCATACAAAGAAATGGATGGAGCTTGCGCACCCGGTCAAGAAGATTGTTGAGCAAAAGATAGCAAAAAACAAGATCACTCTTGAGGAGCGAACTCTTTTTACAGAACAGCTAAATGTTGTGGAGCAGATGAACCATCTGTTAAAATATAGCTACATCAAGAAAAGAGTAAAAGAGGGAAAACTGAATGTAATGGGGTGGTATTATCATATTGATACAGGTGAGATATATAACTATGATCGCAATTTAAAAAGATTTATCAGGATTGAATGAGTAGTTATTATTGATAAAACCGGATAAGTACACATTAGGACATTAAAAGTCCAGTTCAAGCTGTCTCTCAAACAGGTTAAAGCTTTTACGATGATGAACAGTGATTCCATTTTCACGAATTGCTTTTTTATGAGCTGGAGTAGGATAACCTTTATTACAATCCCAGTCATACATCGGAAACTGATCATGAAGATTTTTCATATATTCATCACGGTATGTTTTTGCCAAGATTGAAGCTGCTGCAATCGACTGGTACTCTGCATCACCCTTTACTACACAGCTATATGGTATTTCATTAAAAGGTTTGAAACGATTCCCGTCTACAATTATATGCTCAGGCAATATTTTAAGTCCTTCTAACGCTCTGTGCATTGCAGCTACTGATGCCCATAGGATATTAAGATGATCTATTTCTTCAGGGGTACAAAAAGCAACTGAGTAGCTTAATGCATTTTCCTCAATAACATACCTCAACTCATTCCTCTGTTTCAATGTCAGCTGTTTTGAATCATTTAGTTCATTACAGTTAAAATTTTCAGGAAGTATTACTGCAGCTGCAAATACCGGTCCCGCTAAGCAGCCTCGACCAGCCTCATCGCATCCAGCTTCAATGACTCCATGCTTCAGGCATAACTTCAGGTGTTTATCACTCTCCCTCATATCACTTCTCTTAATTTTTCTCATCACGTGATCTAAATTCAATAACAAGTTTATTGTCTTCAGGAGGAAAATCAAAAGAGAAATCAACCTCTTCAGTATCATTTCCCAGTAATAAAGCGAAGGATTTTACAGCAGACATAATTTCGGGATCTTCTTTTTCATCTCCCTTTACATGAGCAATATTCAGCTTCACAATAAGATCTGAAAGGACCTTTTTCATCTCTTCAGACATAGGGATGGCAAGATCTTTTAATTTGCTGACTGCAGCTCGGCGTGTTGCAGATTCTAGCTTTCTCTTATACTCTTCTTCCAAATTCTCGTTTCCGGGAATAGAGGTAATAAATTTAGTATCTATAGATATACTTCTGTCGCTTAATTTCATTATTCTATATGCAAATGGAAACTGAGACAAACTAGCGGTCTGCACATCATATATTGTTTTGCCTGAAGCTGTGGTTCTTAAACTAATATCGTTGGAATGAAAATGACCCGTAAAAACAATCTCAAGTCCAGCCTCTGCAAGCATATCAGCATTTTCCTTCCAATCCTCTACAAGGTATTCAGGGAAAAATGTGCTCTGAAGTGACATATGCTCAATTAAGCCATGATGCATCATGCCTAAAATGCGTATACCCTTATTATCGGCCTCTGTGAGAATATTCAAGATCCATTGCATTGTCCCCTGCCTTATCCTGCCAGCAGAAATATAACCGCTATCATACTCATCATAGCGATTTGTATCTATTGCAAGCAACCATGTATCTTGGTCTATCTCTGCCAAGTAACTTAAAGAGCAACTATCTCTGCTGATTGCATTTGAAAACCCCATAGGTTTGTAGAGGTTAGTAAATTCCTCTTTTGATATATTTTCAGCATGACCAGCCTTATCTCCGATATAGTTTTTTGCATTAGGTATATTAATATCATGATTACCGGGTATTATATAAACGCCAACACCGGTCTCAGTAAGTGGTAATATTTTATCAATGAATTCTTTATGGCTCAACTTCTCACCATGATTGGTAATATCTCCAGTGACAAGCAATATATCAACATCTTCTTCAATTAAATTGGTCAGTACCTTATCAAGTACCTCATGCAAATCTTGAATATTTCTGCCAGTTATCCTTTCATAAGCATCCAGAGCATCTCCCTCTTCAGTAAATTCCGATGACAAATAATGTATGTCAGTTATTACCGCAATTGTAAGAGTGTCTCTTTTGACTGATCCAAATGTAGTAAAGAAGAATAATGAGAATAGAAAAAACGTAATGCATGTCTTCTTCATCACTTTTCTCTGTTAAAATACTGTTTTAGGTTTTCTACCCATCTTTGTTGTGTAAGCCAACGTTCAAAAGGACTATATTCTATTAATACGAAACTGTCTGTCAAACTATCTGGCTCAAATGCCAAAGAACTATCAGCACCCCAAACATATTCTACAAGCTGAGGGTAATCAATAAATGGGTTTCTATTACCCTGAATTTTGCTCACCTCTTCATTTCTTCGAACCTCTTTTAAGCTCACAGGATCTTGTCGGTGCCATTTAAGCAGAAGTTGTAGTGACCATTCACTTAGTCCGGGATAACTACTTTCACTTAATTGATCAGATCTCCACAAAGGAACTATATCCTCATATGCTGTAACCATATAAAAGTAGGTACGAGCTATATCTCCTTTATATTCATCTATAGGTTCAAAAACAGTTTTAGTATAATTCCCAAAAGTGTTTTGTCCTACCTTAGATCCGTTTGTTGATTCCCAGATTGAAATACCAACTTCACCAAAAGGAAAGTTACTCCGGCGGTTATTCACATAGCCATCGGTAGGATAAACGTGGTAAAGATCAGATTCAAGCAACCTTGAACCTTTAAACCAGCTTCTTGGCAAAGTGTGTTCCCGATTATAGCAGTCACCCTCTTTTTTGAAAGTTCCACATCTGTCTTTAGAAAATGTATAGTAGTATTCAGCACTTCCCATAGCATTATCAGAATAAATATCCCAAACAATATTATTTTTTCGGGAGTCAGTTTTCTCAAATGCCTTCCATAGTTCTGAATAAGCTACTACTTTAGGCTCTTTTATTATATTAAACAGTGCTGTTTTAAGTTCTGCTCCACTTTTGCCTTCAGCTGATGAGTAATATCCTTCAGGTACCTGAGCTTTCAGAGAAAAACCTATCAACAGCATAATCAGGATTAAGCTGCTGTTATTTAAATACTTCATTTCTTATATGATATACTTGAGTACAGCAAATATAGTTATTTACTTTACTTAGTCAAAAGAGAAATAGGGGAAAAGTGAATATTGCGGGTAATATTAAAGAGAGGCTAGGATATTATGATTTAAGCATTCTCTCTATTTCTTCAAGATCAGAACGGAAACTTTTATCAACATCATAGTAGTTCTTGACTGTATTGCAAGCATGAAGTACAGTAGCGTGACTACGGTTTCCTACTTGTACCCCTATTTGTGAAAGTGACAGTTCGGTATGCTTTTTAATGAAGAACATTGTAACCTGACGTGCTTGTACTATTTCACGTTTACGAGATGAAGATTGAATTAGATCTTTATTTATATTATAAAAATCTGAAACAGTCTCCTGTATCTTCTTAACAGTAATACGCTTCTTTTCGAACTTAATACTCTGCTCAACAACTCTTCGCGCAAGATTCATATCTATTTCACGATTATTGATTATTGAGTGAGCCATAAGTGAAACGATGATACCTTCAAGGTCGCGTACGTTCTCAGTGACACTTTCAGCAATATAATCGATTACATCCTCAGGTATAGAAAGACCGTCAGATAACACCTTATTTTGCAGAATCCTCTTTCGTAACTCCTTGTCAGGACGCTCAAGCTGTGCAGTTAGTCCCCAACGGAAACGCGTAAGTAATCTCTCCTCAACACCCTGCATATCCATAGGCGCGCAATCAGAAGTCATAATCAACTGCTTATTATTCTGATGGAGATGATTAAATATGTGGAAAAATGTATTTTGAGTTTTCTCTAAACCTGATAGTTCCTGAATATCATCAATTATAAGCACATCTATACCCTGATAGAAATTAATAAAATCGTTGATAGTATTAAATCTTCTGGCATCTGTGTATTGTACCTTAAAAAGATGCGCTGAGATATAGAGTACTTTCTTTTCGGGATATAGTTCAAGAATTTTTGAGCCGATAGCGTGACATAAATGCGTTTTACCTACACCGGAATTACCATGTAGAAAAAAAGGGTTAAATGCAGTTTTAGCAGGATTCAGAGCAACTGCATCAGCTGCGGTTCTAGCTAATTTATTGCTATCTCCTTCGAAGAAATTATTGAATGTATATTTAGAGTTTATCTGTGAGTCAAACTCAGGAGTTTCAACTATATCAAAAGGGCTTGGAACTTTAGCAGTAACTCTCTTATTAGGTTTATTTTCAATCGAGGGAAACTTCTTACTTTCACCGCGCATTTCTACTGCGGTGTTACTTTCTGTTTCAACAAGAATCCTATAATTCAGTATAGTACCTTCACCAATTTCACGATAAAGAGTCTGTTGAATAAGATCGAGATATTTATCTTCCAGATATTCATAGAAGAATTGACTTGGAACTTGTATAGTAAGTACCTGCTTCTCGTATTTTAAAGGAACAATAGGTGCAAACCATGTATTAAATGCCGGTTCAGGGATATTATCCCGAATCACATTCAGACAGTTGTTCCATAAATCAGTGCAATTACTATTCATTTAGTTCTAAAAGTTCAAAAAAATAAAAATGATTTTCTCTTTTCGCAATTGAATTACAAATTTTGAAAAAAAAAACGAGAAATAAAAATGAAACTTTTTCTTCAAAATCGATTATCGGGAGAAAATGCTATCAATCAATCAAATAGAGCTAATATCCTCATAACAAAACATTTACACATCAACGCAAAATCAAATCAAGCTGATTAACAAGTAGATATAAAAAAAACCTTTGAGTCTTTAAAATTTATGAATTTATTGTCTCAAGCTCTCATTTAGTCGGGCTAACAGCATGATCAAATATGGACTGAGCAATTCACTCTATTTAGAATGAGTCTATTTATCGCAATTTTAAAATAGCTTCAACCTTATTGTCAAATATCGGTCAGGATTCTCTCTTATGTCTTCAAGCAACCGGGTTGCATTGTCTATTGTGACATTTATACTGTCATGAAGACTAGTGTCGTTCAACAATAATCCTAGTGAATTATTGTTACTATTCAACTTATCTGTTAACAATTTTAAATTATTTATTGTCTCATCAATCGATGCATAAGTTTTATTTAAATCAAATTGTGAGAGATTATCACTTACGGTTTTTAAATCTTCTGTTGCAGAATTTAGATTCTGACTTATCTGAGGCAGGTCTTTCTCAATTGTATTTACAATCCTGTTAAGGCTCATACTTGTATTATTAAGCTGATCAACAGCAGACCCTAATCCTATAATTGAGCTTTCTACTACAGGGTGTGAAATTAATTTGTTTAGTGAATAAACTATTGAATCAATTTTAATAAGAATTGAGTCCGCTCTTGGCATAACTCCGGCTACACCATCCATTAGACCTATCTCTTTATCTCCAGAAAGTGTATCTCCTGGTTGAAGATATTTGTCAGAAGCCACTAAAACCAGATTAACGGTAGATGCTCCAAACATATCTATTCCATATTGCAGGTAGCTTCCTTCTGGAATTTTAAAATCTTCCTCAAGGTTTATACCTACTAAAAACTGGATAGGATCTGAATCTGCCATTTTAATATTATTGATTAGTCCTACTTGATAACCTTTAACATAGACAGGTGAAGAGATCAGCAATTTTGACACATCTCCGAATATTGCATAATATTGATTCTGTTTCTTAAAGACATTTGCTCCTTTCAGGAAATTAATCCCGAAGTATATCATAAATAAGCTAGCTATAAAAGCCAGTCCGATTAACGCATTTCTGCTCAGATTATTTTTCATATTCATTACTGTTTATTTAACGCGTTTGCCATTCTCTAACTCAATTATAAAAGCATCCTTGAATTTCTTCTTTACATCTCTGAGCTCGTTTTTTAAATCATTTGGATTATTGGTCTTTCCATATGTATACTTATAAAGGTTGCCATCTTTATAAAAATCTACTGGTCCTAGACCTTTAAATTCAGGAGCTCCATTTTCCAGCTTATTGACAGAAGCGAATATCTGTATTCTGTACTCTATTCCTCCGATTGACTGAACTACTCCGCCCGACCTGCTATCAGGTGTTCCGAGGTTTCTGTTCGAGAAAACAAAACTCTTCTTGTCATGTTCTCTCTTATACTCCCTGAAGCCATTATATATTGAGTTTGCCAATGAGGTCTGCCCACTACTGCTTTTCAAATAGTTCTCTTCCTGTTTATTACTTATATATCCCAATTCAACTAATACACTGGGCATTGCCACTTCGCGCAACACAAGAAATCCTGCCTGACGAACATTTCTGTTTACTCTTTTAGAGTTTGAGACTAACTGATTTTGAACTAATGAGGCAAGCTGAACGCTTTGATCAAGGAATTCGTTTGCCATAAATTCAAAAATTATGTAAGATTCCGGTTCATTAGGGTTAAATCCCTCATATTTCACAGAGTAGTCATCTTCGTACATAATTACGGCGTTTTCAGCTTTTGCCACATCCAGGTTATCATTACTCCTGTGTAAACCAAGTACAAAAGTCTCCACTCCTTGTGGTGAAGTTTTTCTTCTGTCAAGAGCATTGCAATGCAAAGAGATAAAGAGATCTGCATGAGCCTTATTGGCTATTGTTGCACGCTGATTAAGAGGTACAAAAACATCCTTATCCCGTGTATATATAACTTTTACATCAGGGTGATTATCTTCTATTAATTTACCCAATTTAAGTCCTACAGACAAAACGATATCTTTCTCTTTTGATGTTGACCCTAATGCACCGGGATCTCTTCCCCCATGTCCGGGGTCTATCACTACAGTAAAACTTCTGCTTTGTGCAGTTAGTGAAGTGGTGTAAAAAATGGTCAGAAAGACACCTAAAAGTAAAATGAGGATTCTTTCAGATGGTTTCATATTTAATCTCTTTTATGCAAAAATAGGTATAAATTTTTTATTGAAAACTATTTCAGATGCCACATGTAACAATTAGATCTACATTCATTGATTTTAACATGGTGAATCCGTTCTATTATAACAGGAAACATAAAAAAAGTGGACCATTTTAAATCCACTTTTTATAAGCATTTATATTCTATATGGAGAATTATGCATTAAGGCATTAATTCAGCCAGTTTTTCATTAAGAGCATCTCCTCTAAGATCTTTTTCAATAATTACTCCATCTTTATCCAAAAGAACTGTATGAGGAATTCCCAGAATAGCATAAAGATCAACAATAGGACTATCCCAGTATTGCAGATCTGACATCTGTGGCCATGTCATCTTAAGATCAGCAATACCCTTAGTCCATGTATCATAATCCTGATCAAAAGAGACCCCTACTACTTCAAATCCTTTAGATTTATATTTATCGTATGCAGCAACAACATTTGGCATTTCCTGTCGACAAGGTCCGCACCATGCAGCCCAGAAATCAACAAGAACATACTTGCCCTGTCCTGCATAATCAGAAAGTGAAACATCGTTTCCTTCAGGATCTTTTAATGTGAAATCTGCAAACTTCTTGCCTACAGCCACTTTATCGAGACTCTCTAAACGTTCTACTATTCTTTGTACAGTTTCTTTTGACTTGAAGGATTCATCAGCAAGATATAAAATTTCCTTTTGTTGTATAGGCTCAAACATAGATGAAGAAGAAACAAATACATACTGACCAAGTTGATTTCCAATGTTACTCTTAACGAAATCAAAGTTTAGTTGGGTTAACTGATTGCTGATATTGTCATATTCCTGATTAATTTCACTTTCAAGTTCACTTGTCATAATACCTTCTGAATTGGCATTATTAAAGCGTTCCACAACTTTTCTTATTTTTGATATAAGTGCACGTTGCTCAACTCTCAAGTCATTATATGCATTGTTAACCGGAGTACCACTAACAGTTATTACCGAGTCAAATACAAGTTCTACTCTACCCGGTTCTACCAATACTGGCACTCTAATCTCATTCTCATAATTTACGGTCTCGTCTAATGTAACAAATCGGAGAATTGAAGTCTCAGCTGACCCTGTGAATGTAAATTCTCCATTTTGAACTACTGCAGTATCAGTAACAATCATAGAGTTATCTGTCATTTCCTGCATGTACACATTTGTGCCTTCGTATGCTGAGTCAGCAACTATACCTTTTATAGTGTAATTTTTATTTTGACATGACATTAGAAAAACTACAGCAGTCAAAAGTAAATAAATTGTTTTCTTCATTCTAATTCTTTTTTAGTTTTAATTCGTTGCAAAGATATGTAAATAATACACATAAGTAATAATTTACTGTTTTTATTTTAACTAGTTACAATATTGAATAAGTAGTTACGTTTTAATTAAACAACCAAAGATGAAATGAGTTTATTTATTCCAGAAATTCCTGACAAAAAAAATAGTTATATGACGGACAGTCTGAATCTGTCTAAAATTACTTCTACTGTTATAAGACAGTTTGCCTCATCTGTATATATTGTAGAGGAGCTTAATTTCCCTGACAAGATAATCTGTTTAAACTAATTGAAAGTTCTTACATTTCATCCATAAAGCATTACTGACTTTAAAATTGCTGATAGTGGCGTCATTTAATTGATAGTTGGATATTTAAGTTTTTTCAACTACTTTTGAATAAATAAAAATGTTAATTATGAGCACAATTGTTGCACCGTCACTTTTATCCGCAGATTTTTTAAACCTCGAAAGGGATATTGAAATGCTAAACCGCAGTGAAGCAGATTGGATCCACCTTGACATTATGGATGGAGTCTTTGTGCCAAACATCTCTTTTGGGTTTGCAGTTACCAACCTCCTGAAAAAGATATCAAAAAAGCCTCTTGATACACACTTGATGATAGTACAGCCTGAAAAGTTCATCAAGGAAATAGCTGCTACCGGTACAACATATATGAATGTACATTTTGAGGCTTGCACACACTTACACAGAGTAGTGCAGCAAATTAGGGATAATGGGATGAAGCCTGCTGTTACACTTAATCCTCACACTCCGGTTTCCTTATTAGAGGATATAATAAAAGATGTCGACATGGTACTTCTAATGTCGGTTAACCCCGGATTTGGGGGCCAAAAATTTATTGAAAACTCAGTAAAGAAAGTAACACAGCTCAAAGATATGATTCTAAGGCAAAATGCTTCTGCCCTAATACAAGTAGATGGAGGAGTAAACCTGGAAACTGGCAGGAAACTGGTAGATGCCGGAGCTGATGCGCTTGTTGCAGGCAGTTTTGTATTTTCATCTGAAAATCCAGAAGAAACCATTCGTCAATTAAAAGCTCTTTAAAGGTTTTTTCTTTATACTCTTTTTATTTACCTTAATAATATGTCCAGTGAGATTGGGAAAACACCTTTTTTCAGGTTATTGATCCCGGTAATTACAGGTATTGTTATTAGCTCATGTCTGCCCGACTTCTCTTACTATAGTAAACTGATATCTGGAATTTCCGGCATAATCATAATCTTTATATCTTTCATAATAGGTAACAGAAACAGATTCCACCTTAGATGGCTGTTTGGAGCCGGCACCTTTTTATTTATTGTATCGTTAACACAGGTGCAATATCATCAACATGAAAAAAAAGCTCTTTACAATTTCAATGAAAACACACAATATTATATAGGAACTATTACTGATATTCCTAAAATTAAACCTAAGACTATCGCATGTGACGTAAAGATCAACAATCAGGAAGGGAAAAAAGTAATATTGTATATACAGCAGGATGATCGATCCTATTCACTTAAGCCAGGAGATGAGATAGTGTTTCAGGCCAGAATACAAGCTTTTAGAAATTTCGAAAAAATTGACACCTTTGATTATGTCAGATATATGAAAATTAAGGGTTATTCAGGATCAGCATATATACCCTCAACTGCATGGGAAAACACAAACAGGAAATCAGTCTCTTTATATACAATATCTCAAAGATTTCGATTAAAAGCTCTGAATTTTTATAAAAGTTTTGAATTGAGTGATGATGCTTATTCCTTAATATCAGCTTTAACACTTGGATATAAAGAGGATCTTACAGAAGACCTTCGGGAAGCATTTCGAATATCAGGCACGGCCCATGTTCTTGCAGTTAGCGGATTGCATGTCGGTATAATATATGTAGTCATTAGTCTCTTATTCTCATTCTTAAGGAAGCAGGGGACAACAAATAAAGTTAAACAGTTGATCATAATCATTATTCTATGGTCATACGTTTTTATTGCAGGCATGTCAGCTTCCGTAATCAGAGCAGCTATAATGCTCACTATAAACTGCATCGCTAAAATATTCAACCGAAGGGGGTTTACCTATAATACTCTGTCGGCTGCCGCGTTTTTTATTCTTATATATCGCCCATTTTTCCTATTCGATATAAGTTTTCAGATGAGCTTTGCTGCAGTTGTTGCCATACTGTTTTTCATGCCTAAGTTTAATATTATATACACACCTTCCAATATAGTTGCAAAATACGTTTATAATCTGTTTACAATATCTCTATCAGCTCAATTAGGGGTTTTCCCTCTTGTACTCTTTTATTTCGGGACATTCCCGACATACTTCATAATAACAAATATTTTAGTAGTACCGCTAATTGGAGTAATAATATACTCTGTCGTACCTTTAATAATAATCAGTCTGCTAACTCATTTAAATTTAAAAGTATTTGAGCTTCTATTCAGCATATTCCAATGGTTTATTAAAACAGCTACAGAAATCACAATATTCATTGTTTATAAAGTTGAAATGTTGCCTTTAGCACAGATATCAAATATAAGTATCTCAGTGTTACAGCTTTTACTACTTTTTACAATAACATTTAGTTTTGGCCACTGGCTATTCAGCCATAGATCTAAGTCATTGATTATCGCCCTTTCTTCAATTTTGATGTTTTCACTGACCTCTACATATACTCTTATAAATGGGTAATAAAATAATATATTTGCTCGTGTATTATATGCGACGATGTATGCAAAGATGACATACTATAACTGAATTTTTACTACTTTTGTTGATTAGCATCAAAGATTTAAATAGTAAAATGCATAATTTACCATATATAAGCGAAGTAATTGAACCCCACAAAGTGGAACAGATTATCGACTATATTGACAACTCTGATAAGATTGTAATAACCACGCATATATCTCCTGATGGGGATGCTATAGGTTCCTCGCTCGCACTGTATCATTTTATTAAGAACAGAGGAAAAAATGTAATGATAATTGTTCCCAATTCATTCCCATATTTCCTCAAATGGATGGATGGAGCAAATAATATTGAAATATTTGAGTACAATCCATCAGCAGGAGCAAAAATTCTTTCATATGCTGACCTGATCTTCTCTCTCGATTATAATATATTAAAAAGAGCAGGAGAAATGTCAACTGTACTGGAAACCTCCAAAGCAAAAAAAATAATGATTGATCATCACCCTTTTCCAGGTGAAGATTTCGACATAATTGTTTCTAAGCCTCATATTTCATCAACAAGTGAATTGATATTCAGATTCATATATCAAGCAGGAGAATATAGTGAAATGACAAAAGCCGAAGCTGAATCAATTTACTGTGGAATGATGACGGATACCGGTGGTTTCACTTACAATTCTGCGGATCCCGAGATATATGAAATAATTAGCATGATACTGCGAAAGGATATCGACAAAGATGCAATTTATTCAAAAGTCTTCAACAACTATTCTGAAGAGAGATTCAGATTGCTAGGCTTTACCCTTTCTCAAAGGATGGAGGTTTATCACGACAAACATGCAGCCCTACTATATCTTTCAAACGAAGATCAGTCGCAATTCCGTTACAGCAAAGGCGACACAGAAGGATTTGTAAATTATCCGCTAAGCATCAAAGGAATCATTTTTTCAACATTTATACGTGAAGAGGAAGGTATGGTCAAGATATCATTCCGATCTCAGAAATCATTCCGATGCAATGAGTTTGCTTCAGAGTTTTTTAATGGAGGTGGACATGTAAACGCATCAGGAGGAGAATTTCAGGGCAGCTTGGAAGAAGCATTAAAAATTTATTCAGAAGGATTGGAGAAATACAAGGAGAGATTAATAATGGCAGTTAATGAGGATTAACCCATTTTAAATAATAGTTATTGTTTAGTTTATGTATTTTTGTCTACAAATTTATTTACACAAAGATAAACATGAAAAGATTTGAAACCATTTTTATACTATTATCCACGCTACTGCTTTTTGCCTCATCTTGCAAGGATAGGAAAACCTATGCAGATTATCTTAAAGATGAGACAAAAGCCATAGAACTTTTTATACTTAAAAATAATTTCTCGGTACTGGAAAAGTTCCCTGGCAACGGCGTCTTTAATCAAGGTGATTTTTACAAAGATCCCGAATCAGGAGTATATTATAATATTGTTGACTATGGAGATACAACAAAGAATCTTAAGATAGCAGAAAAAGTATATGCTCGTTTCAGTGGAGTATATTTTATGGTTGATGATTCTGTAAAATTCTCCAACTTAACAAGCACAATGCCTTTTGAGATAGAATTTTACGGTCCTGTAAACTCAAACAGCAAAAACTATTACAATATTCCCGGTCTGGCTGTCCCATTAACTAGAGTTGGCCATAATGGAATTGTAAAATTAATAGTCCCATTCAATATGGGTTCTGCAACTGACAGACAACAATATCAACCCACATATTACGACTATGTGGAATACAGATTCGAAAATCAGATTTGGTAATTCCAATAAACAATTTTTATGACATTAATTAAATCAATATCCGGAATCAGAGGCACAATTGGGGGATATCCCGGAGACAACCTGACACCTCTTGATATAGTTAAATTCACAGCTGCATATGCTTCTTTTATCAAAGAAAGTTCCAATTCAGGTAAACCTGTTATAGTAGTGGGCCGTGATGCCCGCATTTCAGGTGAAATGGTACATCGTGTGATAACTGGCACATTAATAGGCATGGGATGTGATGTCACTGATATCGGTATGGCTACGACACCTACAACAGAAATTGCAGTAACTAAAGAAAATGCAGCCGGTGGTATAATCATAACTGCCAGTCACAACCCTAAGCAATGGAACGCCTTGAAGCTATTAGACAATAAAGGTGAGTTTCTTAGCGCCGAAGATGGAGAAAAGATATTATCTTATGCGGAAAAAGAGGAGTTCTCATTTGTTGAAGTAGATGAATTGGGTAAAATAACCCAGAAGCAATATCTGCATGAGCATATCCAAAGTATACTTTCGCTGGATCTTGTAGACACAAAAGCGATTAAGGATGCTAATTTCCGTGTTGCTATTGACTGTGTAAACTCAGTGGGTGGAATTGCAATTCCTGAGCTATTATATGCACTAGGCGTAAAAGAGATTTTTAAACTGCACAGTGCACCTCATGGTAATTTCTCTCATAATCCTGAACCTTTACCTGAGAACCTTACTGAATTATCGTCACTGACACGTAGTTCAAAAGCAGATGTAGGGTTTGCTGTTGACCCTGACGTCGACAGATTAGCAATATATTGTGAAAATGGTGAACCTTTCGGAGAAGAGTACACTTTGGTTGCAGTAGCTGATTACGTATTAGAACACACTCCCGGTAATACTGTTTCAAATCTCAGCTCATCAAGAGCTCTTCGAGATGTAACAGTTCAGAAGGGAGGAAATTACTATGCTGCTGCGGTAGGAGAAGTAAATGTTGTTGCTAAGATGAAAGAGGTGAAAGCTGTAATAGGTGGAGAAGGAAATGGCGGTATAATCTATCCTGCATCTCACTTTGGTCGCGACGCTCTGGTAGGTATAGCTCTATTTCTTACACAGCTTGCCAAGACCGGGAAAAAGCCTTCTGAGCTAAGAAGAAAATATCCTTCTTACTTTATGTCGAAGCAGAAAGTAGAACTTACAAGGGATATGAATATTGACAACATTCTGGAAAAGGTAAAAGAGAGATTCAGTAATGAAAAAGTAACAGACATAGATGGTGTAAAAATTGACTTCCAAGACAAATGGGTACATTTGAGAAAATCCAACACAGAACCCATAATTCGTATTTATTCAGAAGCAGGTTCTGAAGAAGATGCAAAAAACATAGGAGAAAAGATTATCAAACTGATAAAAGAGCTTGCTTAAACTTTAACTTATGAATTAGGGCTAATGAAGGACGCATTAATTAGTAGAGATGACTTAAGGGGTTTACACCCGGTATTTCGTGGAAGCTATGGTGACAAACTTATTGATATTGGCATAAAGATTTCGGCTTTACATGTTCCAAATGAAATTTACAACCGGTCAAAACATCTTACAAGCCACGAGTTTTGCAAAGATGTTTTGGATAAATTAGGAGTAATACGTATATTACAAAATATTGAAGTTCTGGATGATTTTAAGGATAAGCCATTCATCACAGTCTCAAATCACCCATACGGTCATATAGATGGTATTGCAGTAATAGAAACTTTTGCTAGTCGTGTTGATAATTACAAGATAATGGTTAATCATATTTTGGGCCTTATCGACACAATGTCAGAAAACTTTATCACTGTAGACCCATTTGGTAATGAAGATAAAAACAAGGTAACGTTTGCCGGTATAAGGGAAAGCATTGCTCATATTAAGAAAAAATATCCTATGGGATTTTTTCCTGCCGGAGCTGTTTCAAACCTATATTTTAAAAAAGGAAAATTTGTGATCGAGGATAGGGATTGGCAACCAGCCGTACTTAAGATTATTCAAAAATCAGGTATACCTGTAATTCCTGTTCATATTTCAGGGCATAACAGTATGTCTTTTTATCTTTCAAGAATGTTTGGCTGGAAGTTTCGTAATCTTAGGTTATGTCACGAGCTATACAATAAAAAAGGCAAAAAAGTTGTAATTACTTTAGGCGAACCTATAATGCCGGATGTTATAAAAGAGTTAAATGGTGATACAGTTGAACTAGGAAAATTCCTTAAAGAAAGAACTTATTCGTTAGGAAAAAAATAAAAAAACATTCACTCATTTATGGCGAAGCAATCAATACAGCAAATCAAACAAAGATTCGAAATAATTGGTACGTCTCCTGAACTGGATCGTGCAATTGATATAGCACTACAGGTTGCACCAACAGATCTGTCTGTACTAATTACGGGTGAAAGTGGAGTCGGCAAGGAAAACTTCCCCCAGATAGTTCATCAGTTCAGTAAACGAAAACATGGACCATATTTTGCAATCAATTGCGGCTCCATACCTGAAGGAACTATTGACTCTGAGCTATTTGGACATGAAAAAGGCTCTTTTACCGGTGCTACAGGAACCCGAAAAGGTTATTTTGAAGTTGCTGATGGTGGAACACTGTTTTTGGATGAAGTGGGAGAACTGCCTTTGTCAACTCAGGCGCGTCTGCTTAGAGTATTGGAGAGTGGAGAATTTATAAAAGTAGGATCCTCAAAAGTAGAGAAGAGTGATGTGCGAGTAGTTGCTGCAACTAATCTAGATTTGGTTAATGCAGTTGAAAAAGGTAAATTCAGAGAAGATCTCTATTTCAGACTCAATACTGTACCCATTCGTATTCCTCCACTTCGCAATCGCAGAGACGATATACCTCTCTTATTCAGAAAATTTGCTGCAGACTGTGCTGAAAAATATATGATGCCGCAAATCAATCTGTCAGAAGATGCGATTGAATTACTAAAAAGTTACAGATGGCCCGGCAATGTAAGGCAACTAAAAAACATTACCGAACAGATATCAATTATTGAAAAGGAGCGTATTATTACATCTGAAATATTGCAAAACTATTTGCCGGATCATGAAGTTGGTATGCTTCCTGTTTCATTATCAAAGATACATGAGTCTGAACATAAATCTTTTGCCAATGAGCGTGAGATTCTATATCAGGTACTGTTTGATATGAAAAAGGACATATCAGATCTCAAGCAGGTAGTAAACAGTATATTAGAAGATTCCGGCACTCATTCTTCAACTATAATACCAAGTGATCACACACGAGTAGCTGTTCCTGTGAAATATGAACATTTCACAGATAATTTTGCTATAAGTAAAACTGAAGGTCATGACATACAGGAAGCTACAGAGTATGAAGAAAGTACACTGTCTATTAGTGAAGTGGAAAAAGATATGATTGCTAAAGCTCTTGAGCGTCATAACGGTAAAAGAAAATTAGCAGCTAAAGATCTTGGAATATCTGAACGTACACTTTACAGAAAAATTAAGGAGTACGATTTATAATAAAAAACCACTTATGAAGAGTATAAAATATATTTCTTTGTTATTGCTGATCTTTGTGGTTAGCTCATGTCGTATTTCCTATTCTTTCAGGACTGCATCCATTGATTATGATCTTACAAAGACATTGACTATTGGACGCTTTATAAATCAGGCTCCTTTAGTCTATCCTCCTCTCGAACAAAGATTTAATGAATCAATGATTGATATGTTTACCCGTAACACCAAACTACAACTGGTTGATCAGAATGGTGATATGGAAATTGAGGGAGAAATTGTAGGTTATCAGTTAACACCATTAGCAGTTCAGGAAGATGCATTTGCTTCAGAGACACGATTAACTATGACTGTTAGAATGAGGTTTCGCAATAATAAAACAGATGCACCTCAAATGGAAGAGACTATTTCTGCAAACCGTACTTTCTCTAGTAATACAGTATTCGACTCAGTTCAAGATCAATTGATTAATGAACTTATTGATGAAATTGTAGATCAGATATTCAATGCTACGATGGCTAACTGGTAAGGTATATGGAAAAGGATAATTTATATCGGCTGATAGATGGTGAATCCATTGAAAATTTATCAATTGATGAATTACAATGTATTATAGAAGAGTATCCATACTTTCAATCTGCCAGACTACTTTACACTAGAGAACTACTGAAATCCGATAATGAACAGTATGGTGAAGAATTAGCTAAAACAGCAGTTTTATGTGCCGATAGAAGAAAACTTTTCTATATGATCTATAATGAGGAATATGAAACTCTACTTTTCCCTCAAGGGAGGAACTTTCAAGAGAAAAGGGACAGAACAGAAGCATTACTTGATTCGTACTTTACCTCTTTTGGAAAAGAGGATATAAATGAAACACCAACTTATACACCAGAGATAAATTATGTCACAACAGATTACTTTGGGTATCTGGAATCATTAGGAGAAGAAACTAGGCGGGAGTCTTCCCCCGAACCGTTTCAGCATCAAGACATAATAGATGCTTTCATAAAAAACAATGAATCAGATCCAATTCAAATACGCCCATTTAAAGAAAAGAGTGACAGCAATAAGAAAAAACATGTTGATGAAATTGTAAATGATGAAGGGAATGAGTTTCTAACTGAAACACTTGCAAAGATTTATATCAAGCAAAAGAAATATGAACAGGCACTTACAATAATTAAGCGATTAAGTTTGACTTTTCCGAAAAAAAGTAGTTACTTTGCGGACCAAATTCGTTTCCTGGAGTATTTGATTATAAACGAAAAAAACAAATAAATAGTTATTATGTATATTTTTATCACCATTCTGATATTGCTAGCTTCGATACTGATGATTTTTGCTGTATTAGTTCAAAAATCAAAGGGTGGTGGTTTAGCAAGCGGTTTTTCTTCATCCAACCAAATTATGGGAGTAAGAAAGACTACAGATTTCCTTGAAAAATTCACTTGGACATTAGCCGCTATTGTGATTTTACTAAGCATCCTGACTGCTAAATACACAGCTTCAAGCTCTGCTCTGCCACAGTCACAGGTTGAAGTTCAACAACCTGCACCACTTAGTCCATCAACTGCGCCTGATGTTACACCTGTAACTCCATTTCAAGCTCAGCCTACAGAAACTCCTACAGAGTAATTTATCTGCTATATAGCAGATTGTCTGAAAATCAGCTAACTGAATTGTTCCCTGTGTTTCAAAGTTTGATAAAATGAGAAGTTGGTTAATATATCTGCTCTTACTTTTACCTATTATTGCAAATGCACAGGGATTCAGTTATGATACAATCAGGGTTGGAGCAGACGACTCTCGCAATATACACTCCTCTGGCAGGGAATATTATCGGATCACTGATCACAACGAGAGTAAAGCAGAACTATTCGACAAAAGCAAATTGCGTTTCGGTGCAAACCTCGGACTTTCTTTAAGTCGGAACTATACACATCTTGGATTGGGGCCACAGATTGGTTACCAGTTCAATCAATATTTTATGGCCGGTACCGGTATAAAATATTACTATTCCAGGGCAAATCTTTCTAACTATGAGAATAAAGATAATTTGCTGGGAATTAACCTTTTCGGCTATACTTACCCTGTACATTTTATTACAATATTTACTCAGCCGGAATTAAATTATATCTGGTCGAAACTGACTTACAAATCAACAGGAGAAGTAATTAAATCAAATGGTTTCGTACCTTCACTCATTGTTGGTGCAGGTTTCAGATTAGGTTACACACATATTACACTTAATTACGATCTGGCTCAACGCCCCAATTCGCCTCATCCTGATGGATTCTACCTTGGTGTGTCTGCATTCTTTTAACGCAAAACAATATCTTTTACAACAGGGGACTCAGCATATTCATTTATTTTATCAATCAACCCCTTCTTGTTCATGAGTAGTTCGGCACGTAAAACTGCCGATGATAGTTGTACGTATAATATATTTCTTCTAAAATAAACATTCCTAGTGTATTTGGATACACCCTCTCCAAGGACTTCATTCCATCCATTTACTGCACGATATTCTGCCAGCTTCATCTTTAGTTCGCTGTTTGCACTAAAAAAGTCAGACATTGCCTTGGAAATAGGCTGACTATTTTTCTTTTGCATATTTATTCTGTTTACCTTTTGTTTAGATCAAGTTAATCTCTCCATTAATAACCGAATAAATGTGAGAGTCGTTATTAAGTCTGTCAAGTATTTTATCAAGTGATTCCCGGTTGGTATCTGACATAAAGATCTGTCCAAATTCTGGTTCTGAGACAAGCTTCACTATCTCCTCCACCCTTTTTGAATCCAACCTGTCAAAAATATCATCCAAAACAAGTATAGGGGTGGTATTACCAGTATCAAGCAGATATTTGAATTGAGCCAGTTTCAGTGAAACGAAATATGTTTTATTCTGACCCTGAGAACCAATTTTTTTAATCGGGAATCCATTAAGTAACATTTCAAGTTCATCTCTGTGAACACCTACTGTTGTATGACCAATAGATAAATCTCGTTGACGGTTACCTTTCATTTTGTCCTTAAAATCACCATCATTTAATTGTGATATGTATTCAAATGAAACAGTTTCGGCAGAACCGCTTACACGTGAATAAAAGTCGTTGAACATTGGAGTAAGCTTCATAATAAACTCCACTCGTTTATTATAAATTAAAACACCATCCTCAACCATCTGATCCTCCCACAGTTCTAACAGAGTAATATCAATTAAATCCTCATCGTTTTTAAGAAGTGCATTTCTTTGCTGCAATGCCTTATTATACCTCACTAATGCACGAAGATACTCTTTATCAAACTGTGAAATGGCAATATCCATAAATCTGCGTCTTCCTTCACTTGCCCCGGTAATAAGTTCAATATCGGCAGGTGATATCATAACAAGTGGAATTAATCCAATGTGATCAGATAAGCGCTCGTACTCTTTTTTATTTCTTTTAAACTGTTTTTTCTGTCTTCTGCGAATTCCACTATAAATTTCTTCCTGTGTTGAATCCTCAAAGATATATTTCCCCTGCAGCATGCAGATGTCAGAGTCATGTTTTATTATCTGTGAATCAACAGGATTAGTGTAGCTTCTGCAAAATGACAAGTAGTAAACTGCATCAAGCAGATTTGTTTTTCCCATCCCGTTGTTCCCAATGAAACAATTTATTTTAGGTGAAAGTTGAAGCTCAGCCTGAGCGATATTTTTGTAGTTTATTATTGACAGTTCTTTAAGAATCATCTGATTATCTTTAATCCTCCGCAATTAAAAGCCGTTGTAAATCTTCAGGAGTAATATTCAGTTTCAAACGTCCCTGAGAGGCAAACGATATTCTACCTCTCTCTTCTGATACAATTATCACTTTCGCATCAGTTTCCTGAGATATACCCAGTCCGGCCCTATGTCTTAATCCCAGGTGATTAGGAATATTTGGGTTTTGAGATATTGGCAAAATACAACCAGCTGCTTTAATTTTCTTTCCTACAATTATCATAGCACCATCGTGCAAAGGACTGTTCTTAAAGAATATATTCTCAATTAATCTTGAGGAAATATCAGCGTTTACTATTTCACCCGTTTGTTCATATAGACCCATTTGAATATCACCCTGTACAGCAATTAGTGCTCCTGTATTTGTTTTCGATAGATTCATACAAGCAAGTACAATTGCTGTTAGGTGCGACTGATCCTTTTTATCTCTTTCACTTGGAAAGATCAATTTTGTAATATAATTCCATCTCTTCTTTGAGCCTAACGACATTAAAAACCTTCTTATTTCATCCTGAAAAAGAATTACTAACAGAAATAAGCCAACACTTACAAATTGATCAAGTATCGACCCCAGTAACACCATATTAAATACACGTGAAACCAAGATCCATATTACCATGAATACCAGAATACCGATAAACAGCGGTCTGAGTCCTGAAATTTTTACTAATCTGAATAGATAAAACAGTAGTAAAGCAACCAGAACAACATCAATAAAATCCTTTATACCAAAATGAGCTAACATATCTTTTATTTATCGTACTCAGCCAACTTACCAATTATCTTTACACACTCCACAGCCTCTTTAACATCGTGTACACGAAGAATATCTGCTCCAGACAGCAAAGCTACACTATTTAGCACTGTGGTGCCATTAAGACTATCTTCGGGTGTTGATTCCAGCAGTTTATAAATCATAGATTTACGAGATATACCAACAAGTATAGGCTCCTCAAAGATATGAAAATATTTAAGATATGCCATTAATTCGTAGTTTTGAGAAAGAGTCTTGCTAAATCCAAAACCAGGATCAATTATCACATCATTTACACCTAATAAGTTGAGTTTCGCCTTCCTTTCAGAAAAATAGTATAATATATCCTGAATAAAGTCATCATAATCCGTCATACTCTGCATAGTTTGAGGAACACCCCTCATATGCATTAATATATATGGAACATTTAATGATGCAATAACCGGGAACATCTGATCATCAATCTGTCCACCTGACACATCATTTACTATATTCGCGCCAAACTCTTCCACAGCCTGTTTTGCAACATCAGCATAGAAAGTATCTACTGAAACAATTACCTTTGGGAACTCTCTCCTAATAATTTTTAGTGCAGGAATCAATCTTTCGGCCTCTTCAGCCGCTGTTAACAATTTTGATGTCGGAGTAGTGGATTGAGCTCCTAAATCAATAATCGATCCCCCTTCATCCATAATTTGCCTACACCTGTTTATGATATCCTTTTCAGACTGCTTCCTGCTGTTTTTAAAGAATGAATCAGGTGTAACATTAAGAATACCCATCACAAGAGGTGATGAAAGATCAATCAGAGAGCCATTTATATTTATTGATTTATTCATAAAACTGAATTTGGATCACGATCAGGATAGTCAACTGTAAAATGCAATCCTCTACTCTCTTTTCTAGCCATTGCCTGTTTAATTACAAGATATCCAACTTTTATAATATTTCTCAATTCACATATATCACGTGAAACAATTGACCTTTGAAACAGATTTTCAGTTTCCCTAAACAGGATATTTAGCCTATCCATTGCTCTGTTAAGTCTGATATCTGATCTAACAATACCAACATAAGATGACATTATCTGCCCAACCTCCTTGTAGCTCTGTGTAATTAAAACCATCTCTTCCGGAGAGGTTGTTCCTTCTGCATTCCATGGTGGGATATCTTCCTGAAAGGTATAATTTTTAATTAGCGGAACGGAGTGTTTAGCTGCAGCGTCGGCATACACAACTGCCTCAATTAAAGAATTTGATGCAAGACGATTTGCTCCATGCAATCCGGTACATGCACACTCACCGTTGGCATACAAACGACCAATACTTGTCTCTCCATCAAGATTTACACTGATTCCCCCACATAGATAATGAGCAGCAGGAGCAACAGGGATCATATCTTTTGTTATATCAATTCCATATGAGAGACACTTCTGATAAATAGTAGGAAAGTGTTTTTTTGTCTCCTCCGGATCTTTAAAAGTAACATCCAGAAACACATGATCATAACCTCGCTCCTTCATTTCTGTATCAATGGCACGAGCAACTATATCACGTGGAGCAAGTGAACCCCGCTCATCATATTTATGCATAAACTCCTTTCCTTTCAAGGTCTTGAGCACTCCTCCATAACCCCTCATCGCTTCAGTAATAAGAAATGAGGGTCTGGCTCCTGGGTGATAAAGTGCAGTTGGATGAAATTGTACAAACTCCATCCCTTTCACTTCTCCTTTAGCACGTGCAACCATGGCAATGCCATCTCCTGTTGCCACATCAGGATTGGTAGTAGTCTGATATACTGATCCTATGCCCCCTGTAGCCATCATTGTAACCTTTGATAAAAAAGTATCAATCTCATTTGTCTCCTGGTTCAGGATATATGCACCATAACACTCAATTCCGGGTGTATGTCGAGTAACTACCTGACCCAAGTGATGTTGTGTGAGTACTTCAATTGCAAAATGGTTGTCAAATACATCTATATTCGGATGTCTCCTTATCGCATCTATCAAGCTGACCTGAATCTCAGCACCTGTATTATCTTTATGATGAAGAATACGGAATTCGGAATGTCCACCCTCCTTATGAAGATCGAAGTTACCTTTATCATCCTTATCAAAATTCACGCCCCAGTTAATAAGCTCTCTGATCTGAGCAGGTGCCTCTCTGACAACTTTTTCAACAACCAACTGATCACAAAGCCCGCCCCCGGCATCCAAAGTGTCAGCAATATGCTTCTCAAAATTATCCCATGGATTTGTAACTGATGCTATACCCCCCTGTGCATAATAAGTATTTGCTTCCTCAAGCTGGTTTTTTGCAATAATAGCTACTTTACCATAATTTGCCACTTTCAAAGCATAGCTCATACCTGCTATACCTGAGCCAATTACTAGAAAGTCATATCTGTATACCATTGTATATTCTGTATTTAAACGCACAAATTTAATCAATTATCGGGGTTACCGCAATAATATAATGCTCACAGTTAAATATCTCATATTAATTTGTATATTTGTACGAATTAGTTTACTTTGTTAGCTGAAGATAAATTAGTTACGATATTGGATCAATATTCTTTTTTGTATAAGTCACATTTATAAAAAGAAACATATCAAATGAAAAACTTAATCACTTTTTTTCTGATCCTTAGTCTGTTCCCTTTTACTGCCCTCAATTCGGCAAATATTGTGCAACAGCAAGATGCAACGTATGTACTTAGAGGAAGAGTTTTAGGAGGTGATACTAACCAACCATTAGTCAATGCAAGTGTTTCTGTTCAAAGTGTAAATGTATCTACTGTAACCAACCAAGATGGATATTTCTCCATAAGAGTTCCGGCAGAATCCAGAAACTCTACACTTATTATCCGTCATCTTGGATATTCAAACATGGAAATTCCGGTTGTCACTCTTATAGATAGTCCCAACAATCACATAACTTTAGTCCCATCTCCTATTCAGTTAAGTGAATTGCAGGTTATTTCCGGAGACGGTACTCATCTTCTACAGGATGCATTACGAAGAATTCCTGAAAACTATGCAGCCGAACCCAATATGATGGTTGCATTCTACCGCGAATCGGTAAAAAAAGGCTCCAAGCACATTTCACTTGTTGAAGCTGTTCTGGATGTTTATAAAGCCTCCTACAGATCTTATAGTAACGATCAGGCTCGTATATATATCGGCAGAAAGGCAACAGATATATCTCCTCGTGACACTGTTCTTATGAAATTTCAGGGAGGTATAAGTGACGCTCTTTTACTGGATATTGCGAAAAATCCGGAGATAGTATTTGGAACAGATGGTTCTGATTATTCCTACCATATTGAGGGGCTTATAAATATTAATAACAAGCCGCATTATAAAATTTATTTCCAGCCGATTAACAAAATTGATGAGATACTGTTCAGAGGAACAATTTACCTTGATTACGAATCACTGGCTTTTGCCCGCATGGAATTCAACATGAATGTAGAAGACAGAAAGGATGCATCAAATATTTTCATCAGGCGTAAACCTTCTAAAATGCGGGTAGAGGTTGAAAAAGCACAGTATACGGTTGATTTTATAGAAGACGATGGAAAATGGTACTTTAATTATAGTAGTACAGAGGTAGAGTTCAGAGTAAGGTGGACCAACCGTTTCTTCGGACTATTTGCCACTAACTATACAATTGGTTCAGAAATCGCTGTAACTGACAGATACACTGACAATGTTATTAAATTTCCCAGAGAAGAACGAATTAGATCTACTGATGTAATCGCTGAAAGAGTAGAGTATTTCCTTGATCCGGATTTTTGGGGCGATTATAATGTTATAGAGCCTGATCAGGAAATAAATGATGCTATCAAGAGATTGAGTGATAAATTACGTCGCCGAAATTGAAAAAAACAGCAAACCGTTTGTATATAAAAAAATTAGAGGTATCTTTGCATCCCAAAGTTTTTATAACGTTTTATTACAAACAAACATGTATTTAGATTCTACTAAAAAACAGGAAATCTTTGCAAAGTACGGAAAGTCTAACACTGATACTGGCTCACCTGAAGCGCAGATAGCATTGTTTTCATACCGTATTTCGCATTTGACTCAGCATTTGAAGTCAAACAAAAAAGATTATAACACTGAAAGAGCATTGAGAGTATTAGTTGGTAAACGTCGCCGTTTACTCGATTACCTGATCGACAAGGATATCGAAAGATATCGTGCAATCATTAAAGAATTAGGTATTAGAAAATAATTCTCATAAAAATTAAGAAGAGGGTAGAATCAAGTTTTATCCTCTTTTTTTATATATACACCTAAGACATGATAAATCAGCAACTTAAAGTGATTAACAATGCAAATATCCAAAAAAACATATTCTAAAACTATGTTTTATAATATGTTTTTTTATTTTGCTCATTCAAAATAGTGGCCTATCTTTGTATCGATAACCTAAAACAATCTTTTTTACCTTAATGCTAATATCACGTTAACCAGTACAAAAGGGGCCTTCTCGATCGAGGTGGCCTCTTTTTTAATTTTAAAAACATTTATATATGAAAAATTTATTAACTCTGTTACACTTTACAGTCTTATTAGTTTTCATAGTATCATGCTCTTCAAACCAGCATAATGATGAGAACGATACCAGTTTTATTGGAGAAAATGTCTCATTTTCTGCAAATCAGTACTCTTTAATGATTGATAAGATTGAAGATTTTGCAAATTTAGTGAATCCTAAATCTATTATTGACGGTGAGATGAAGTATATACCTGCAACAGAATGGACATCAGGGTTTTTTCCAGGAAGTCTTTGGTATCTTTATGAGTTGACAGGTGATGAAAAATGGAAACCATTGGCAATTAAATATACCGAAGCCCTGGATTCTATTCAATATTATACAGGAAACCATGATGTGGGATTTATGATCTATTGCAGCTATGGCAATGGTCTTAGACTTACAGGTAACGAAGCCTACAAGAATGTAATAATTAATGCTGCGAAATCACTTTCTACCCGATACAAACCTGCTGCAGGTATAATACAATCCTGGAATGCAAATAAATCCAATGATTGGCTGTGTCCGGTAATAATAGATAATATGATGAACCTGGAACTGCTGTTTGAAGCTACAAAACTTTCAGGTGACTCAACATTTCATAATATTGCGATAAACCATGCAAACACTACTATTAAAAATCATTACAGACCTGATTACAGTACATGGCATGTAATCGATTACGACACAAATGATGGGAGCGTCAGGCACAGAAATACCCATCAAGGATTCTCTGACGAAAGCACATGGTCTCGTGGTCAGATCTGGGGTGTTTACGGATTTGTTATCTGTTATCGAGAAACTGGTAATCCTGTATATCTTGAGCAGGCTATCAAAAGTGCAGAATATGTTCTCAACCACCCTAACTATCCTGAAGACGGTGTTCCTTATTGGGATCTAAGTGCCGATGATATCCCTGACACCTATCGCGATGCATCAGCCGGAGCTATTTTAGCTTCAGCTTTATATGAATTGTCAACGTTCTCAAACGATAGAGATTATAAGTCAATTGCTGATAATATAATTACTACACTGTCAGGACCTGAATATCGTGCTGAACTAGGTGAAAATGGAGATTTTATTTTAATGCACTCCGTTGGAAGTCTTCCTCACAACTCCGAGGTTGATGTGCCTCTGAATTATGCAGATTATTATTATCTTGAGGCTTTGAAAAGAAAAAAAGAGCTCGAGAACAAATAATAGTACATAAACTCTAAGTTATAAGCACAGTTATGACAACTCTGACAATAGTGCTGATAATTGTTTCTGCAGTGTTTCTACTGCTATTGATGGTGCTGAAACTAAAGATAAGTGCCTTTATATCACTACTGCTCATTGCAATATATGTAGGTATCCTAACCGGTATGCCACTCAGTGCCATAACCAGATCAATTCAGGAAGGGATGGGCAGTACGTTGGGATTCGTAGCAACTGTTGTAGGACTTGGTGCAATCTTCGGCCAGATGCTTGAAAGTTCGGGAGGTGCGGAATCTATGGCACACTATCTCATAAATAAATTTGGGAAGGATCGCGCTCCATGGGCTATGGTCATTACAGGCTTTCTTGTAGGTATTCCTGTATTTTTTGATGTTGGATTTATTATTATTGTACCAATTGTATACGCTCTTGCACGCGACACAAAAAAATCATTGCTATATTATGCAATTCCACTTCTCGCCGGTTTAGCTGTAACACATAGCTTTATACCTCCAACACCGGGACCCGTAGCTGTCGCTGACATTATTAATGCCCAACTTGGCTGGGTAATTCTTTTGGGGTTTATTATAGGATTACCTACCGCAATTATTGCCGGTCCTGTATTTGGAAAGTTTATATCTAAAAAGATCCACCTGGAACATAATTACGTATTTGAGGAAACTCAACTGGAATTCGACTCTAAAAAATATCCCTCTTTCAGTTCAATTGCCATAATAATTTCAGTACCACTCATTCTAATTCTATTAAATACATTTACAACTGTAGCAGTTGCAAATGAGGTGATAAGTAAATCGATCTGGACAGACATTATTGAATTTTTAGGCCACCCTTTCTCTGCATTAATAATAGCTACATTAATAGCGATCTATTTTCTTTGTCTAAAAAGAGGTATGGATAAGCAGAAGATACTAACACTCAGCACCAAGGCATTGGGCCCCGCAGGAATTATTATCCTTATTACAGGAGCAGGCGGGGTACTTAAGCAGGTATTGATAGATAGCGGAATAGGACAAATGATGGCTGAATCGATGGTAAATTCACCATTACCTCCAATACTACTTGCATGGATGATTTCAGCTGCTGTAAGAGTAACTCAAGGTTCAGCTACTGTAGCAATGATTACTGCAGCCAGTCTTGTAGCACCTTTAATTTCTGAATTCGCCCTAAGCGATCCTCAAAGGGCATTAATAGTACTCTCAATTTCATCTGGAGCAACATTACTGTCACATGTAAATGACAGTGGCTTCTGGCTTGTAGGAAAATATCTGGGAATGAATGAAAAACAGACATTGCAGAGCTGGACAGTAATGGAATCAATAATAGCTTTTTGCGGACTTGGTTTTACTCTTTTAGCAAGCCTGTTTTTTAATTAAAAAACAGTTCTCATTAATCTTCTTAATTATTACTCAATTTGTAAACAGTTGGTGCTGATAAACTGTTATAGCTCTGTCTGTAAAATTTTTGCTGTAAATTAGAATGTCCAACTTTTATGAATAACAACTGGAAGAGAACCTTTACAATTATCTGGAGTGGCCAGTTTTTTTCTATTTTAACCAGCAGTCTAGTTAATTTTGCAATTATCATTTGGCTAAGTCTGCAAACGGGATCAGCCGAAATATTAGCTTTTGCTGCAATTGCCGGTATGCTTCCTCAAACTGTAATCGGACCGTTTACGGGAGCGCTTATCGACCGATGGAACCGTAAGAGAATAATGATGCTGGCTGACACTTTCATTGCTCTTTGTACACTTATACTTGCACTCCTCTTCTGGTTCGACAAAGCAGAACTGTGGCACATATTTGCATTATTAGCACTCAGATCTGTGGGATCTTCATTTCATATGCCGGCAATGCAAGCCTCTGTACCGCTACTGGCTCCTTCCGACCAGTTAACCCGTATAGCTGGAATAAACCAGATAATAGCATCTGTGAGTCAGATAGCCGGTCCGGCATTAGGAGCAATGATGATTACAATATGGGATATAGAGTATGTACTTATTTTTGATGTTGCAGGAGCATTAATCGCTGTATCCTCTCTCTTTTTCGTAAATATTCCGAATCCTGAGAAAACAGAAAACAGCGAGCGTCACTTCTTAAAAGAGATGAAAGAAGGAGCAATGGTTGTATTAAGAAACAAAGGACTAAGTCTTGTCTTTCTTTACTCAATTATAATACTTTTCTTTATTATACCAATTAGTGTACTTTTCCCTCTCATGACATTAGATTATTTCAACGGAACAGAGTTTCAGGCTGGGGTTATAGAAGCAGTGTGGAGTGTTGGAGCACTTGCAGGTGGTGCAATTATGGGAGTTAAAGTTTATAATGTAAATCGTGTTGGATTAATTAACTGGACCTACATCCTATTAGGTATGGCTTTTATGGGATCAGGAATCTTATCCCCAAACGGTTATATATGGTTTGCCATATTGACCTGCATAAGTGGAATAGCAGGAGCTGTTTACAATTCAGCATTTACCGGATTGGTACAAAATAAAATAGATCCTGCTGCACTTGGAAGAGTATTCTCTACATTTTATGCCGTAGCCCTTATACCATCAATGATCGGACTGATTGGAATTGGTTTCATTGCAGATACAATAGGCCTGAACACCTCTTTTATTATTTCAGGATTGGTGATTATTTTAACCGGGGTTATTGCATTTTTCACTAAACCGGCAATGAAGTTAGATAAAATCTAATATATATTTAAATTTAAGACCTGAGAACAAAGTTTTTGCCCTCAGGTCTTAATCAATTAATAGAACAAGTAACTAACTATATTACATATCTTCAGGCATACCGGTATACCTGTATCCTCCAATAACATATGTTTCTTCCATTTCAGGATTTGGGACAGCTGAAGTAAACTTCCATGCATATTCGGGCACTTCGGGATCTGCCCTTAAAGCCACGGGTACTTCATAGCTGGTGAAAGTAGCTGCACCACTATAAAGTCTGATTTTCATATAAATGCTGTCAGCTTGATTGCCACCTGGGGTTGTAGCAGCTTTAGGTAAAATTTTACCTTCAAGAATCGCCGCTTTTATATACCATTGTTCCTCTTCAGTATAAGTTTGACCTGCAGCTGTTGGAACAACAGATGGTACATCTTCAGTTGAATGAATATTTTCAGGAAGTTGCGCAAAATCTTCAGTTACAGATTTAAAAGAAGAGGCATTACCTGTAAATACAAATTTGCTTTTCAGAGGAAAGATTAATCCATGATCATCAATCCAAACGTTATTTTGAATGTTTTCCGCTGTATTGTAAATCTGAATTTCATAACCTTCATAATCAATATATGTATCAGACATATCTTCTGACATAAGCTTGAAAACAAATCTACCACTGTACTCAAATGTCTCACTGTACCAGTTATCCAGCTCCTCCTGACAGGATGTAAACATACAGAGCAAACATACAGCACTAATTATATAAGCTAATTTCTTCATAATATATTTCATTATTGTTTTGTTGCAATTATATTAAAATCATATGACAGTGCATACTGAGCTGTGTAGGTAAGAGTCTTTGTTTCCGGAGAATAACTGCCATTTACAACATCATCAAGTCCATCCCCCCATCCGTCTATTCTACTATCAACCAGTGTAATGGTAAGATCATCATTAAGTAAAAAATTACCTGTCATGGCGTATGTGGCACCATATCCTCTTCCCACCTCATAATAACCACCAATAAAATCAGAAGTATAAAACTTACCAGGTGATACCTGATAAATCAGGATAGTGGGTTCAGAAGAAAACTCGCTTGAACCTGCTGATCCTGGTCCTGAACCAAATGATGTACGGTTGCTTGACTTAGATACTTTATACAATCCGGATTCTAGTGGAGATGGTGTTGGGTCGTAAACAACAACCTTACGTGTTACATTTTTTGCAAAACCATCTACATTTACAGCGCTATATGTTATATTATACAACCCTGCTTTATTAGTATCAACACTTCCGGATACTTTCACATCACCTGATACATCTTCACCTTCTTGAATTGCAGTCCAACCCGGCTCATCATATGATCCTCCAAGTTGAGTAAATTCTACAGGGTTTCCTTTTAAAGTGAGATCCACATAATAGGTGACTCTGGATATTCCCTCTGTTTCTTTTTCGCATGAGAAAAAGATTAAAGCTGAAATTAAAATCAAACTATATTTAAATTTTTTCATATCTTCTTAATTAATTATCAGGTAAATACTATTTCCCAATCTTCATATTCCACCATACTTTCTCGCCAACATTTGCTTTTTGAGAAGGTGCATTATTATTCCTGAATAAATAGGAAGTTGGATATAAAGGAGATGCAGGTAAATTCCCATTAAGAAGAGCTCTTCCTTTCACTGAGATCGTGAGATCTCCTACCGGAAAATTGTTAAATGCAAACTGCCTGTTAGCTTCTATATCGATATCATTTACTGATGGATACTTTGTCCTGTTCCTTTCAAGGAATGATTCAATATGCTGATAATTAGCATTTGCAACCCACTTCTGCATTGCAATCTGTTTAATATTTTGTTCAACAGTTCCATTTGTCCATGCAGCATAACCACCATCTTCAATTATACTTGTATCACTAATACCGTGCTGACTTAGAGATGCTATTACCCCTGCATCATAAAATTCCTTTGCCTGTGCATTTTGTGCAGCGCGTGCATATACTTCAGCAATATAAAAATTAACCTCCCAGTCAGACATTATCATTAAGTCCATATTACCTGAGAAAATTACAGTTGCATAAGCTTCATTTGCATCATTTGTACCATTACCATCTGAGTCCTCTTTAGAATCAAAATCACCATAGAAAGCACCTTTTGTTCCATTGAACAATTTACTAAGTCGGGGATCATCATTCACACTCAAATAATCGATAAAGTTCTTTGCAGCTATAACATTTGTTGAAAAATAGTTAGCACCTCCAGCCTGAAACTCTCTCATAGGATGACGTTTTCCCTCCATTGCATCATTCCACACTGATCCGGAAATTTTTGCGCTTGTAGTCAGCAAATCAGCGTTCTGAATAAAACTCAATACAGAAGAGTTATTATAACCGGGAGTTTCTGACAGACGGATCATCAACTTCAATTTAAGAGAATTAGCAAAACGATACCACTGATCCAGATCACCTTCAAATATAAAATCCGATTCAGGAGAGATTGAAGAGCCGCTTAAGTCAGTTTCCAGCAATGCATTAATACGCAACATTAAATCTTCATAGATGGCAGCACCTGTATCCTGCTTAGGATGTAATATTCCTTCATCCACTTTCAAAGCTTCAAAATATGGCATATCACCCCACACATCTGTTATAATTTGCCATGTGAAGATTGATAATGCCTCAGCTACGAAATAGTAGCCTTTATTTTCATCTTCAGCCGACATTGTTTTTATACGCTTAAGGTCATTCATCGGTTCTCTCATCAGAGACTGATAAGCAGTATTAAACTCCTGAGGAAGATACTCAGTAAGAGATTTAAACTGAGATGCTGTATATGATTGTGTCCAATACTCAACCCAAAATGCTCCACCGAAACCAAAATCCCAACCCATTAGATTATTGCCAATACCAACCTGGGCAGCCGGAAGCAATACTTTTGCATCAGGGATCTCCTCAAGTGCATTCGGGTCGTGGTTTACATCCAACCAGTCATTGCAACTTGACGAAGCAAGCAACATAAACAGGACTGATATTATTATTAATATTTTATTTTTCATATTTTCTGATATTTACTAATTATTAAAACGAAATATTTAACCCGAAAACATATGTCTGATAAGGAGGGTTAGTACCAAACTCTCCAAACTTAGCCTCAATATTGTTACCAAAGGTTGTAACCTCTGGATCGATATACATATTTTCTGCAGGTGTCCACAAAAGTATATTTGAAGCTGTTACAGAAGCGCTGATAGCTCTCACACCTAATTTACCGGCAATTGATGACGGTAGTTCATAAGCCAGACTCAGATTTCTAAGCTTCAGATAAGATCTGTCAATTACAGCAAAGTCAGTATAGTTAAATCCTCCGTTACTATAAAAAGTATGCAGAGCTGTTGGATCTACAGGAGTTGTGTTTTCACTGTAAGTTCCATCTCCATTATCAACTACCGAATTAGGAATAATAAACGGATTTCGGTCGTTATATATTGTTTCAGGACCACTTCCTACCCAATGCATGTAGTCTTTTGTGTAACTGTAAATACTTCCGCCATATCTAAAATCAAAAGTTCCAGATAAAGTAAGACCCTTAAAAGTAAAAGAGTTGGTTAGACCCATACGATATTTTTCATTAATATCCTTTCCAAGAAACTCTTCATTAGGTGTTGGCTGAGGATTTCCATTACCATCCACAATAGTATGTTCAACACCATCAATTACAGTTTTAAGTGCTTTTTGAGATTTAAACTGTCCAATGGGCTCTCCTTCAACTGCATAGATACCCATACCTCCAAAACCTCCAAGGAAAACTTCTGGTACATCCAGACGTTCAACTTTATTATAATTCTTAGTGAAGTTGTATGAGATATTCCATTCAAAATCTCTTGTTCTCACAGGAACAAAGTTTGCCATTATCTCCACACCACTGTTTCTTACATCACCTAAGTTTGTTACTTGTGCAGTATAACCTGTAGTTGGGTCAATTGGTAGAGTAGAGATCAGTCCGTTAGTCATCTTATTATAATATGATAATTCGAGACCTACTCTATGCTTAAACAGATTGATATCTAGTCCCACTTCAAGCTCATCTGTCAGCTCCGGTTTCAGATTGATATTTCCTGCTGTATTTGAAACAGTATAAGCATTTACACCACCCAATGGAAATGACAGGTTATCAACACTTGGATATCCCGGGTTAGTAAGTTCTGACGCAACAAGTCTATCATAAACAGCATATAATCCCGCATCCTTACCTGTACGACCGAAAGAGAATCTTAACTTAGCGAAATCCACAATACCTGTATTAATACCTCTGGAGTTAAAAAAGTCTGTTGCAAGGAAACTGATCATAGCACCTGGATAGAAATATGAATTCTTCCCGAGTGGCAATGTTGAGGAGTAGTCGTTTCTGCCTGTCAATGTAAGATACAGATAGTCTCTGAAACCAAGGTCAGCATTAAGATAGATACCCCACAAACGATAAAGGCTTGAAGCCTGATTTGCAGTAGAAGGACTTAATGAGTTTGTGAAATCATAGAATCCGGGTATATCTATTGAAGTTATTTCTCCACCCAAAGCATTGTAAGATTGCTCATTTGTATTTGCTCCAGCAATTGCATTATAAGAATGTGATAAGGATTCATTCCATAAGGAGTAAAGTAATTATCTACATTATTAAATTTGTTATTCAGATCTTTCAAATCTACAATAGATATATCTGTAGCAATTTCATTCAATGAACGGTAAATAGAGTTATCCTGACCTGTTGGAGAGGCCTCATTTCTTTCAGAACTGAAATTTATTGAGGTGCTTATAGTAAACTTATTCTGTTTATGCGACCCACTTGATGCAATTGTATACCTTTTATATGAGTCATCATCAGTAGGTATCGGGCCATCAATAAAATTCTGTGAAATAGAAGCATGGAACTGCGTATTATCGTTACCTCCCGTTGCAGAAACTGAGTTGTTATACCCAATACCAAAATCATAAAAGTCACGTATACGATTTTTCAGATATACATATGGTTTAATCTGCTGACTATTGTCAACTATATTACCCCACACACGGTCTTTCCCATCGAATGGAGCTCCCCAGTTGCCGTTTTCATCCAAAGCACGGTCACCACTCCAGCCCTGACCAAACATGGTCTGTTCTGTTGGGATACGACCAACCTGCTGAACCGTAACACTTCCATCATAAGTAACCAGTAGTTCACCACCGGTATTCCGGCCAGACTTTGTTGTAATCATTATAACCCCTTGTGCCGCTCTTGATCCATACAGAGCAGAAGCAGCAGATCCTTTTAACACTGTAATATTTTCAATATCATTTGGGTTAAGTGCATTTATACCAGACCCGAAGTCTGCCTGCGAGTTCAGGTTACTCCCCGATCTATTCTGAGCATTTGTGATTGGAACACCATCAACCACATAAAGAGGCTGATTGTTTCCGAATGAACTAAAACCGCGAATAGCAATATTTTGCGTACCACCCGGGTTAGCAGCAGAAGATACATCCAAGCCGGCAACCTTTCCCGAAAGTGCTTGCATCGGGTTAATTGTCTGAGCACTTGAAATCTCATCTCCCGAAACTGAGGTCACACCATAACCCAGAGTCTTTTTTTCTCTGGTCAGACCTAAAGCTGTCACTACCACTTCATCAAGCAATTCAGTATCCTCTACAAGTACTATTCTTGGAGAAGCAGTAACCGGTATCTCCTGTGGTCGATATCCCACGAATGAAATTATCAATACACCATCTTCAGGAGCAGACAACTGGAAATTACCATCTATATCGGTAGTAGTCCCCCGTCCCGTCCCCTGTATTTGTATTGTAGCTCCTATAACCGGCTCTCCGGTTTCATCAACCACAGTGC
>FZPS01000189.1_pt43 | contig 83572 bp, 55 predicted proteins | sample 1817821 | NCBI WGS metagenome assembly FZPS01 (sample SAMEA104158645, study PRJEB21678) | metagenome | place: Germany | collected 2015-04-21
AGGCAGTTATACCGGAAATAAACGAATTAGAATACGTGCTAATTGGCAAAGCTCTTCGTCCGATCCATGCGCCAACTTCACTTATGGTGAAACCGAAGATTATACCGCCAACTTTGGCAGTCAAACAGTTCTTGCGCCACCGCAAAATGTTTCAGCAAACGTAACAGGTAATAGCGTAGTTGTAACATGGCAAGCGCCGGCAGGAGCTGATGCAACATTGTTAGGATATAATGTTTATCGCGATAACCAAAAAATTTCTAATACGATAACATCACTAACTTATACTGATACGAATGTACCAACAGGAAGTCATTGGTATTCGGTATGTGCTGTTTATACAGAAGGTGAATCGGAGTTAGCACAACCTGTACAGGTTAATGTAGGTTCATTGCAAGGAAAATTACAAGGATTTATCAGAAATGCTGTTACTAATGCAGTAATTCAAAATGCTTGGGTTTCAGCCCTTGATTCTGACTTTGGAGCTGTAACATATAACACCATTTTCGGTAGCCATTACACACTTTACCTTTCAGCAGGAACGTATTCAGTATCGTGTACTGCTCCCGGATTCCAAACTCTTACAGTCAATAATGTAGTTATATTGGAAGGTCAAACTAAAGCGCTTAACTTTTACTTGCATAGCTCCTCTGAAAGCAATTTGGGTGGGGAGGTTACAGGTGTCAGTTATTTTGAATTCGAAGATTTTTCAGTTTATCCAAATCCCGCCTCTAGCGAGATAAACATCACAACAACATCAGCAATGAAGCATGTTAAGATTATGAATAACATGGGGCAAGTTGTATTTGTAGATGGTGGCGGTGATCTCTTAATAAGAGTAAACACTACAGGTTTTTCAAGAGGTATCTATTTTATTGAGGTAGAAACAGAAAATCATAGATTCTTTGAGAAATTAATCATCAACTAGTTTTCTTAAAAAAAACTTTTTAAAAAAAGGGAGCCTTAAACAAAGCGCTCCCTTTTTTTATCTCCGATATTTTTTTAAAAACCAAGTGTTTTAAGCATTGATTTGTACGACTGTTCTTTTGCAAATAATTTTGGGAAATAGTCGCCGTTTTCGTCAAGATCAATAATGATATGCTTTGGCGCCGGGATAAGACAATGCTGAATCCCGCCATAACCTCCTAATGATTCCTGATAAGCACCGGTATGGAAGAATCCAATATAAAGCGTATCATTTTTATCAAATTTGGGTAAAAAGACAGCATTGGTGTGTGCCTCATCATTATAATAATCCTGGCTATCGCATGTCAACCCTCCAAGGAAAACACGTTGATAGTCGGCCTCCCAACGATTAACCGGAAGTAAAATAAAACGTTGGTTAATAGCCCATGAATCAGGTAAGGTAGTCATAAATGAGCTGTCAATCATGTTCCATAACTCACGGTCATTCTGCTGCTTTTGATCAAGTACTGAGTAAAGTACTGCGCCACTTTCGCCAACCGTATATGAACCAAATTCAGTGAAGATATCTGGTTCTGGTACACCATGTTGTTCGCAAACCGACTTGATCTGAGCTATTATTTCTTCGGCCATGTATTCATAATCATATTCGAAACCAAGTGAGCGTTTAATAGGAAAACCACCGCCTATATTAAAAGAATCGAGCTCAGGACAAACTTTTTTTAATTCTACATACACATTAATACTCTTATTCAACTCATTCCAGAAATAAGCAGTGTCCTTGATACCGGTATTTATAAAGAAATGTAACATCTTCAATCCAATTTTAGGATTGTTTTTTATCTTTTCATGATAAAATGGCACAATATCATTGTACCGGATACCTAACCTCGAAGTATAAAAGTTAAACATTGGTTCTTCTTCTGAGGCAATCCTGATTCCCACATTAAAGTTTTTGTCCAGATTATCTACATAGTAGTTAAGTTCATCCATATTATCGAGAATGGGGATTGTGTTTTCAAACCCATTGTTAATAAGACGGATAATATTTTCAAGATACTGCACTCTTTTGAAACCATTGGATACTATAATTATATCCTTTGTAATTAATCCAATATCGTACAACTCTTCGATGATGTGGATGTCGAAAGCTGAAGAGGTTTCAAGATTAATTTTGTTTTTGAGAGCTTCTTCCAGAACAAAAAGGAAATGAGAGCTTTTAGTGCAATAACAATATTTGTATTCGCCATGATAATCCACCTTCGCCATAGCCACATTGAACAATCTTCTCGCTTTTTGTATCTGCGAACTAATCTTTGGTAAATAGGTCAGCTTTACCGGCGTTCCATACTGCTTGATGATATCCATTAACGGAATGTTGTGAAAATATAATTGACCATCAACAACATTAAATTCCTCTTGTGGAAATTCAAAAGTTTGCTCGATCAGATCAATGTATTTTACTTTCATTTTTGTAACTAAGTTAGTTAGATAATCAAAATGGGTTTAATTCAGCAAACTTAAATTGCTCAATTGTGGCAAAAGTAAATAATTCAGATTATAGTAATTGGCAAAATAAATAATTTTGTTCTATTAATTTTTTGAAGTCTTGATCTAACTTTAGGGATGATAAAATGAATTCATTGATTGATAGTGTTTTACGAGAGCCTTAGGGCTTGTATGTTAAACATGTTTTTCACCCATGAGGTACCTCAAAGTCATTCCGTGAGTTGTCTTGGAACAACCCTGAAAGTAGAATTTGAGTTATCTCGTGAGTAGTATCGGGTGGAAATCAATGAAATTTATACAGCTATGGGACATAATTCTGTACCCTATTATAGGAAAAAGTTTGCGCTTTTCTAATGATGAACTTCCAATTGGCTAACAAGTTAATAACAAGATATATGAATGTTATGAGACTTCGGGTTGGGGTAATAGTTAAGAGATCATCTCTTTATGTCCAGTCCGAAGAGAATATTTTTTGACAGTTAATTGGGTTTAGATTTTTTATATTGCGACTTGAAAATAGATTATCTCCATTCGAGAGTGGAAAGAAGATGATCAATATCCTTGACAATGAAATTAATTACCGGCTCCAGTGAATCATTATTTGGTCTGACGGAGAAGTAAAGCGCTCCGCGCAAAAAATGTGTAGAACTATCACTAACCCAAAATTGAAAGGGTGAAGCAACCTCTTTTCCCTCAATCCTATAAACTAAACCAAACATCTTGCTTTCATTGATTTTTATTGTGTTTTCCTTAATACCTTGCGCTTTTTCAGCATGTCGGAAAACAAAATTTCTTGCATCTTCAGTAAGATTAAAAAGTTTATTGTCTTTTAACGATTTGTAGCTTAAGTGGATTCGTGCTTTATACTTTGGGTAATAAATATTTAGCCAAAACGGGTCATCAGAGGTATAATTATCAAATTGAATACGTGCCGATTGTGAATATTTAAAATAGTAAGGAAAAGCAGAGTCAAAGGGTTGGTATTTGTGCTCAGGCAGATCTATACGAAAATATCCGGCTGGACGTGGCAACATTGGTTGGTTTTCACATGAGGATATAAGCATAATAATCATAATCAAACCAATGGCAAACAAATATCCTTTTGTCATAGCTCCAACTATTGAACACTTCCAGGTTTTGGTAGGGTTACCTGTACTTCCAATACTCTACGGCTGTCAACCTTGGTGATTTTAAACTCGTATTGCTTAAATTTGGTAATATTATTTAATTTCGGAATTCTCCTTTCAATTTCGATTATAAGGCCAGCCAGCGTATCGGGATCACCTTCGATGTCTTCGAATATGGTATCCTCAATACCCGTGATTTTATAAAAATCATTAAGCAATGTTTTTCCTTCGAAAAGGTAAGTGTAGTCATCTATTTTAGAATAACTTAACTCATCTTCAAAGGTGTCGAACTCATCGCTTATGTCGCCTACTATTTCCTCAATTATATCTTCAAGTGTTACTATTCCGGAAGTGCCTCCGTATTCGTCAACCACGATAGCGAGATGGATTTTTTTTGACTGGAATTCCTTTAACAAAAAATTAATTTTTTTATTTTCCGGCACAAAAAATGCTGGTCGCAAAAGACTTGCCCAGTCAAAATCATCTGGTTTGTCTATATGAGGTAAAAGGTCTTTTACATATAGGATTCCGGCAATCTTATCAAAATTTTCATTGTAAGCTGGAATACGTGAATATCCTGAATTAAGTATAATATCGAGCAGTTTATGATATGTTGTTAAAACATCTACAGCAACTACATCTATTCGGGGTTTCATAATTTCTTTAGCTTCGATATCACCGAATTTGACAATTCCTTTTAATATTTTATGCTCTTCGGCTGGCGTGCTTTCTGTAGCGGTAAGATCAATGGCCTGTGATAGATCGCCTAATGAGAGTTGAGCCGATTTGCGGCTTACACGTTTGTCAATAATTCCTGAACTTCTTACCAGCAATGCACTGAAGGGAGAAAGAAATTTAATCAGATATTTAAAAACAGGAGTAACTAACAAGGCAATTTTTAAAGCTTTTGAAACTGAATAAATCTTGGGTATAATTTCACCAAATATCAATATTATTGACGTAATAAGAACTACCTGAATCAAAAATTCAATGACAGGATTATCCTTTAATTCCACAATAGATAAAAGCAAGAACGAGGATAAAATGACAATAGCAACATTTACGAAATTATTAGCAATAAGTATTGTTGCTAAAAGTCGTTTAGGTTGTTCAATAAGCTCGATAAGTTTTTCACTGTTTTTAATTTTATCTGTACGAAGTTCTCTGAGGTTTGAAGGGGTAAGCGAAAAGAAAGCCGCTTCCGAAGCTGAAATGAAAGCTGAACAGAAAACTAAAAAAGCAATTATAATTAAACCGATGATTACCTGAGGACTAATAGGATGCAGGATAATACTCGAAGCAATAAATAAGGGTTTTAAGTTTAAATATATATCAGGATCGTCCAAGACATTAAAAGAATTGGTTAAACTTGAAAAAAAGATTTCCGGGCAAAAATAATGACTTCAATTAATTAATAGATTTAAAATAATAAAAGACGAAACTCTATTTTGATAAATAGTTTATTATTAATAAGTTAAACTAAAAAGGTGTAAAGGTAGCATTTACTCTATTAAAAAGGCAAATCATCAGTAGGAGCATGTTCAGGAGGTGGTAAATCACTATCATCTTTATCTGGAACTATTGGTGGCTGGTATTGTGAGCTCCCCGATGATTCCATTTTTCCTAGCATAGTAAAAGTGTCGCCGAAAATTTCCGTGATATACTTTTTTATCCCATTTTGTTCATAGCTACGTGTTTTTATTTTTCCTTCAAGATAAATCAAGCTGCCTTTACGCAGAAATTTTTCCGCAACTTCAGCTAACCCACGCCATACTACGATATTATGCCATTCGGTTTGCTCTACACGATTTCCCTCTTTGTCTTTGTATGTTTCATTAGTAGCCAATGAAAAGGTAGCCTTTTTTACGCCATTTTCAAAAGTCAGGACATTTGGATCATTGCCAAGGTTCCCAACCAGAATTACTTTGTTTATCCCTGCCATAGTTGTAAGTTTTATGGTTTTAATTAAAGGAACAAATATAATTCAAATTTGTGTTCTTTTGACAAATCTATTTAAAAATTTGTTTCTTTTTCTGAAAAAATAAAATCAAGATTCTATTTTTTTTGAGATATTTGCCATGAATCTTTTAAATATTATAAAAATGTTCTACTTTACAACTCAGTTTTCGTCCTTGGTTAAACAGGGAAATTTCGATTTTTTTAAATTAATCGTTTTATTTGCGATGCTTACTTTTTTATTTAGCTGCAATCAGCCAACGCATAACAAGTTGCCTCGTATTGCAATTGCCGGTATTGCGATTGAGTCGAGTACATTTTCGCCTGCCGTTACTTACGAGGAGGCTTTTTTTGGGAAAATTGCCGATGAAGTGTTTTCTTATTACCCCTTTCTTGATGAAGATTCTGCTGTTCGCAAACGCGCTGTTTGGTTTCCTACTTTTCGTGGTCATGCAATGCCAGGTGGTATTGTAGCTCGAGAGGCATATGAATCCATGACTGAAAAAATTTTAATCATGCTTAAAGAGGCGTTGCCTTTGGATGGTCTTCTTTTAGATATTCATGGTGCAATGAGTGTGGTGGGTTTAGATGATCCTGAGGGAGACCTTATTGTGAGAATACGAGAAGTGATAGGAAAAGATGTCGTTATTTCAACGACCATGGATTTGCATGGAAGTGTGAGTGAACGTTTGGCAGAAAATACTGATCTTATCACCTGTTATAGGCTTGCCCCACATGATGATGTAATTGAAACAAAAAAAAGAGCGGTTGTAAATCTGCTTGATAGACTTGAGAGTGGTAAAGGAAAACCAGCTTACAAAGTTCATATTGTAGTTCCTATTTTGCTACCTGGCGAAAAGACAAGTACACGTATTGAACCCGCCAAAAGCCTATATTCTCAGATTGATCCTCTTACTAAAAAACCAGGTATCATTGATGCGGCAATTTGGATGTCGTATCCTTGGGCTGATGAACCACGCAATCACGGTGTGGTTATGGCAACCGGCGATGATAAAGAGGCAGTAGCTTCGGTAGCAGAGAAGTTGGCCTCCGATTTTTGGAATGCTCGTAACGATTTTGTTTTTGTAGCTCCTACTACAACACTGGATGAATGCCTGGAAAAGGCAATTAATAGTGAAGTTAAGCCATTTATTATCAGCGATATGGGGGATAACCCAACAGCTGGCGGCGCTGGTGATGTTACCTGGACTATTACTAAAATATTAGAAAACCCTACTTTTTATAAGCAGGGAGGTAAACGCATAATTTACGCCTCCCTTCCGGATGAAAAGTTCACGGAAGAGGCTTTAGCTTTAGGCGAAGGGGCCAGTATTAAAGCTTTTGCAGGCGCACGTGTTGATAATCGGTACGCGCCGCCGATCCTTTTGGACGGAACTATTAAAAAAATTATGGAGGGTGACAGCCGTGCTAAAGTAGAAGTTGTTGTTGAGGTAGGAAATGTTGATGTAATTGTAACGCAAGGTCGCAAAGCATATCATTATGAAGAAGACTTTACACGTCTTGGCTTAAATCCACGTGAAACGGATATTTTAGTAATTAAAATAGGTTATTTGGCTTCAGAGCTTTACGAAATGCGTGCTGACTGGATCATGGCACTAACACCTGGTGGTGTAGATCAGGATTTGGAACGATTAGAGTATAAACGCGTTCAACGACCGATTTTCCCACTTGATAAAAATATGGCCGATCCGGATTTAAGCGCCAGATTTATTATATCATCTGATGATGTAAAATGATTTTTTAATAATTGAATCAAATTTAAAGGAAGCTAAATTTTTGATTTAAAGCATTTAGTCAATCCAATTTTATTTTTATTTGATGTCTAATTTTTGAATACTTACTTGTTTGACCGAGCAAATTTTAATGAAATATACTGTCGGCTTGAGATCATTAATCAGTCTGAAGTTGGTTGTATTCTATTCTCGCTTCGGTAATGCAGATAAATTTTTCTTATTAACTTTGCCGGCGTTTACAAAGGTTGTTGTTTATAAAAAAATAAGTGTATGAAACTCTTTTTTGCCTTTGAAGTAATACATCATAAAAAATTATTTCTCCTTTATTGGTATTGGTAAAAAAAGATTTTTAAATATAGAAAACAAAACTATAGCGAATTCGTTAAAAATCACATTAATCAATTTTAAAAGTATTTTATTTATGAAATTTCTAAAATTTTTTGCATTTGCTTTACTGATCTCATCCTTCGCCATATTCACTGGCTGTAGTAAAGATGATGAAGATGTAGATCTTGGCCCAACTATTTCGTTGAAAACGGGAGAAGGTTACACTTCATCGGACTTTGAGGTGTTTAACGACAGTACGGTTTTGTTTGGGATTGTAGCTAATAAGAGTACAACTCATAACAATTTGCTGTCAAAGTTGAATATCTATTATAATGAATTAACTCTGCTTGATTCTACATTGAATACAGCAAATTTCTCGGGAGATTTTGAAATCAAATTTATTGGTATCGGAACAGGTAAGTTGCGTTTTAAAATTACTGCTGAAGGCGGGCTTACCGATGAGACTTCGCTTAATGTTACCATACTTGAATCTCCTGTCGTTGGCGTTGAAGTGGATAAAAATAGCGGTGTAGAGCTCGGATCATTTAACGATCCTGTTGGGAGCTTTTATAGTACAACCGAGAGAAAAGCTTATAAAGTTGCCGAAGCAATGTTAGAGCAAGGAAAAATTGACTTCCTCTTTTTCAAAGGGGTAACAAACTTTAATACTATTGCGGCACCTGATGATGAAGATGCAGCTACAATCAGTGATTTCCACTTAACTGAGTGGACCACTAAAAATCCAACCCGTTTTTACTTGGCCGATATCACGGCAGAAGATTTTGATGCTATCGAAGATAAGTGTGTTTTCCCTGAATTTGATGCAGAAAAGGCTGAAACAAAAGCCAATGAGCTGAAAAATAATGACGTTATTTTCTTTAAAACAGTAGGCGATAAATTGGGATACATAAAAATTGTTGATCTCTATCATAGAGGCGATAGAATAAAATTTGATGTAATTGTAATGAAATAAATAAGCATTGATTTTAAAATAAAATTGCCGGTTTGATTATTTATTTTCAAACCGGTTTTTTTTATCTGATAGATTTTCGTAAACAAAGAACAAAATTTAAGTGTCATAACGATTCTATTGAAACGGGAATGCTAATTTTGCTGCTTTACTAATTTCTTTATGATTGACGCATTATTTGAAAGCCTTCTGCAGCAGCAACAGTTTTCATTATTTTTTTATACGTTTGTTTTACTTCTATTCATTCAGCTTATCTTCTTTTGGGTATGTTTTAACCGGCTGAATTCAAGGAAACTACAAAAAGAAATTGATGTTAAGCCATCGGTATCCGTTGTATTGGTTACAAGTAATCAGTACAATGATTTACGTAAACTACTGCCCGAAATCCTCAATCAGAGCTATTCTAATTATGAAGTAGTAGTAGTTGACGACTCTTCAGAAGATGGTAGCGATGTGCTTCTTGAAAGGTTTTCAGAGCAATATTCTCATTTGAAGGTAGTCAATATGCATCAACATTTGAATTGGTTTAAAGGCAATGAATTTCCAATATCTATAGGTATCAAGTCGGCGGTAAATGACTGGATTCTGCTTACCGAAACAACATGTATCCCTCGTAGCAGCCATTGGATCAGCGAGATGATGAAAAAAGCTAATTTTCCAACCCAAATTGTTCTTGCACGTTCATCTTTTGCTACTAGTTCAAAAATTAACATTTGGTATCGTTTTGCGAGGTTTTATAACAGTTTGATTAATCTATCTTTTGCTATTTCCAAAATCTCTTTTAAAGGATCAACTCAAAATCTTCTTTTCAGTCGTAAGCTTTTCTTTGACCAAAAAGGTTTCGTTTCTCATTACACCATTAAAGGGGGTGCCGGTGAACTTTTTGTAAGTGAGGCTGCTACACTATCAAATGTAAGTGTTCAAATCTCCCCAAAAAGCGTTGTAGATTATGTAAAACCAACCTCGTTCAGAAAATGGATTATCAAAGAACACACAAACCTTGATATAGAGCGCCGAATTAACTTAAAGCAACGAATTCCTTTTTTACTCTATTTTAATTCGTTATTTATCTTTTATTTAGTATTTGGTATTCTGATGATCAACAACTTGCATTGGCAAGTTATTCTTAGTCTTTTTTCGATACGATTGGTCAGTCAGTTTTTTATTTTTCACCGTGCACAAAAAAGACTTTCAGAACAAAGATTGTTGTTGTTAATGCCGGTTTTCGAAATAGCGCTTTTAGTCATACATTTCTTGATACGTTTCAGGCTTATTTTTATAAAAAAAGGAGTATGGGTTTAGGTAAAACAAAGTATATTTTTGATGAAGTCATTAGTCGTAAGGGTACTGACTGTGTGAAATATGATCTTCGGAAGCTCTATTTTGGGACCGAAGATGTTATTCCAATGTGGGTGGCGGATATGGATTTTCGTACACCTGATTTTATTATTGAAGCCATTCGTAGGCGGCTTGACCATGAAATTCTTGGTTATTCGATCCGTTCAGAGGAGTATAGTTCGGCTATTTCCAACTGGATGTTAGTTCGTCATAATTGGCAAATTAATCCGGCATGGATCAGCTTTAGCCCTGGTGTGGTGCCTGCTTTGAATATGTTGGTTTTAGCCTTTACAGAGCCGGGAGATAAAATCATCGTTCAACCACCTGTTTATTTTCCGTTTTTTGCTGCTATAGAAAACAATGGGCGCAAAAAGGTTGAGAATCCATTAAGATTGATTGAGGGAAGATTAAGTATGGATTTTGATGATCTGCGAAAAAAAGCTCAGGGAGCTAAAATGATTTTAATCAGTCATCCGCATAATCCGGGAGGTAGTGTATGGACTAAAGAGGAGTTGACCAGCTTAGCCGATATTTGTTTAGAGAATAATGTGCTGATGATTTCGGATGAAATACACTCAGATCTTATTTTTTCGCCACACAAACATATACCTTTGGCATCGCTATCCAAAAAAGTTTCCAATCAAACCATAACTTGCAATGCCCCTTCAAAAACATTTAATCTGGCTGGCCTTTCCACCTCTTATCTTATTATTCCTGATAAGGCAAAACTGAATGTATATAATTCGATACTGAATGATAAACTACATTTGAATATGGGAAACATAGCCGGTTCAGTTGCGCTACAGGCTGCATATAACTTTGGCGCTGATTGGCTTAAACAATTACTCGAATATGTTGCTAAAAATGTGGAATTGGTTTGTGTTTTTTGCAATGAGTATTTACCACAAATTACTCCTATTATCCCTGAATCTACATATTTGATATGGCTCGATTGCCGTAAAACAGGAATGAAAGGCGATGATCTTAAAGATTTCTTTATCAAAAAGGCCCGGGTTGGTTTTAACGATGGCAGGCTTTTTGGAACTGGGGGCGAAGGTTTTATGAGAATTAATGTTGCTTGTCCCAGATCGGTAGTTTTAGAAGCTCTGCAAAGAATAAAAAATGCCTTTCAATGTCTTTAAAGCCTTAATTGAGAAAACTGAAATCCAGGATGTCAAACTTAACCTTTAAACATTTTTATTAACTTTGCCTTACAATTTTGTGAATCAAATTGCATGAAACATCAATTACAATTTGTGCTCCTTTATTGTATTTTTTGTTTAGCCTTGAATAATAAGGCTAAGGCAATAGCTCCTATTATCCACTCAGTAATACCGAATAACACCACAATTGCCAGATACGAAAAATTCGAACTTATTGTAGATGTAACAGCTACGTATGCTTCTCCTTACGATTTTGACCAGGTAAATTTACAGGCTACTTTTACTTCTCCTTCGGGAAATGTATTTGTAGTAGATGGTTTTTATTATCAGGATTTTACAATGACGCAGCCTAATGTATTAACTCCAAATGGCGCACCTGACTGGCGAATTCGTTTTTCTCCAAATCAAAAGGGGGTTTGGAGTTATACAGTTAAAATTACTGACACACAAGGTACAGCTTCATTTCCATCACAACAATTTACGTGTATTACCTCTTTACACAAGGGTTTTGTAAAAAGAAGCGGAAATAATTTAGTTTACGACAATGGCGATAGATTTCTGGCGATAGGAACCAATCTGGCATGGACGGAATGGGCGTCAGGTTTTACAATTTACGATGAATGGATTACCTCCCTAAAAAGTTATGGCGCTAACTATGTAAAAATTACCATGGCTCCATGGATATTTGGGCTGGAATGGGGGTCGGGAGCAATGGGAAATTATGCGGGTCGCCAAAATAGAGCATGGGCGCTCGATTGGGTATTCGATAAACTAGAACAAAAAAATATATATTGCCAGTTGCACTTTCTTGTTCATGATGAACTAAGAACGGGAGTTAATCCGGGGTGGGATGATAATCCATATAAAAATACCAACGGAGGCCCTTGTGCAAACCCACAAGATTTTTTTACAAATTCCACTGCTAAAAAATATTTCAAACAAAAGCTTAGATATTCCAACGCACGGTGGGGTTACTCTTCATACTTACATTCGTGGGAAATAATGTCGGAAGTTGATAATGTAAGTTTTTACAACAGTAATTATAGTCAGATATTTAATTGGTTGTTGGAGATAACTAATTATGTAAAAAGTAAAGATGTTTATTCACGTGCTGTATCATCAGGCTATGCATGGCCACAAAATGATTCGGCGTATTGGAATAATAGCGCAGTAGGTTACTCCCAGTTACATATTTATGATTTTATTTCTGATCTGGAAATGAAATTATATAATTATTCACGTCATTATATCGAAAAGTATCAAAAACCAAACATTATCAGTGAGTTTGCTTTAGGACACGAGCCAAACAACATATTTCAAAATGATCCGGAGGGCGTAGCCTTTCACAATGTTTTATGGTCGTCAGTATTTTCTGGTACAATGGGTACCGCTATGTCTTGGTGGTGGAACAATTATCTTTATCCAAACGGCTTTTTTAATTACTTCCAACCCATTTCTAATTTTATTACTCAGGTTGGTATAAAAGAGACTTCATGGTACCACGAACTGCCACTAACCGGTAGTTCTGTTCATGAAACACTTAATGTTTACCCTGATTTTACATCAACCTCAGAAAAAGCGCCGGCCAATACTTTTTATATCGGCCCATCAGGCTCTGTTAGTCCTGCCGTAATAGACATGGGGCAACATTTATTTGGAAGCCTATATGCCTCACTACGTAATCCGCCAGCTTTTCATGTTAATTATCTGAAACCAGGGAAATTTAAAGTCCGAACAAGTGGAGTGGCTTTTTTGTCAAAAGTTAAAATTAGACTTGATGGCGTAACTCTTATAAATACTACTGCTTCACCCAATACTACTTATACCATTGATGTTCCTTACGGAACACACATTATTGAAGTAGATAATTCCGGAACTGGGCTTTTAAAAATTGACAGATATATTTTTGAGAATTACATGCCTCAACTACGGGCATTTACTTTTCGGAAAAATGATCATATTGCCGGTTGGTTTCAAAATATTAATTATAATTGGAAATATCTTAAAGAGAACGGTATTCCATCTCCGGTAAATGGCGGGAAAATTTATTTGTCCACCCTAACCCCTGGTCTTTACAAGATTAATTGGTACAATGGAGAAGCATTGCTCGATTCCACACAAATAAAATTTATTCCCAATGGCTCTTTTTTCTTAGATGCTCCTCAGGTAATCTGGGATGGCGCTTTTGAAGTTAAGTATTTTGCCCCTTTCAATATTGATTTTTCTGCCAGCCCACGTACAGGACTTGCACCGCTTAATGTACAATTTTCGGATCAAACAACTTATCTGTCAGGTGGGGATTTTAGTTGGCTATGGGATTTTGGCGATGGTACATATAGCTCCCAGCAAAATCCACAAAAAACTTACAATACACCTGGTAGCTATTCTGTTAAACTACAAGTCAGTCAAGGACAATACTCACATTCGGTAACGAAAATAAATTTTATAATTGTTGATCAGCCTTTGGCGGCAGATTTTTCAGGTAGCCCAACTATTTTAGCGGCAGGTTCGCCAGTACAGTTTACCGACCTTTCGCTTGGTAATCCCAATCTCTGGGTATGGACTTATGGCGATGGGTCTTATGGTTTCCAACAGAATCCGATTAAGGTTTATCAGCAGCCAGGCATTTATACTGTCTCATTAATGGTACAGAAAGGGGCGCAAAGCAGTACCAAAACAAAATCTGATTATATCCAAGTTTTGCCTCCGCTTATTGCCGACTTTACTGCAAATAAAACTTGGTCAATAGAAGGTCAGGCTATTACTTTTTCTGATCTCTCATCTGGCTTGCCAACTATATGGATATGGGATTTTGGAAATGGCATTACAAGCAATGAGAAAAACCCTACTGTAACTTTTTCGAATCCAGGGGTATATGATGTTACATTAATAGTAGCTAATGACTATCTTCAAGATACCATTACAAAAAATGATTACATAACTATTCTTCCGTTATTAGGTGCAGATTTTAAAGCAGATACAACGCTTGTTGTATTGGGAGGGTATATCAATTTTTCTGATCTTAGCACAGGTGCGCCAACTTCGTGGAATTGGAATTTCGGAGACGGGCAATCCTCCGTAGAACAAAACCCTACACATTTATACAATGCAATAGGATATTATTCGATAGCCTTGACGGTAAAAGACTCATTACAAACGTCATCCTCTACAAAAGAAAACTATATACAGGTTCTCAAGCCTTTAATTGCTGATTTTATGACTTCCCAAACAGTTGCACTCCCTGGTCAATCTATTAGTTTTACCGATCTGTCAACCGGCTCGCCAACTTCATGGTTGTGGGATTTTGGGAACGGAACTACAAGTTTTTTGCAAAATCCTAACGTAAGTTTCGCCAACCCTGGCAAATACACCGTAACACTTACGGTAGCCAATAATTATCTTCAAAATACTGTTGTTAAAACAGATTATATTACCATTCTTGAACCTTTAATTGCTGATTTTGAAGCAGACACTACTTTTGGTTGGACTGGTCAAAACATATATTTTACCGACCTTACCACAGGTAACCCTGATACCTGGTGGTGGGATTTTGGTGATGGACAATATTCCTCTGACCAAAACCCAGTACATATTTTTGAACAAGAAGGGTATTATACAATTAGTTTAATTGCTAACGATCTTTATCAATCCTCTACAATCACGAAAACTGATTATCTATATATCCGTCAACCGCTAATAGCTGAATTTGTTGCTGATACAATGTTGGTTGTTGTTGGCGAAATTGTAAGTTTTACTGACTTAAGTACTGGATTTCCTGAAAAATGGAGTTGGACGTTTGGGGACGGTCAAAACTCTGAATTACAAAATCCGGAACATATTTATCAGAACCCTGGTGAATATTCTGTTTTACTTAGAATTAGAAGAGGGAGTTACAGCTCAAGCAAAGTAAAATTGGATTATATAAAAGTGATACCAGAATTGGAGGCTGATTTTAGCACTGACATGCAAGTAGCTCTTACTTTTCAATTGATACAGTTTACTGATCTTACCACGGGAGGCCCGACATCATGGTTTTGGGACTTTGGAAATTACAGTAACTCTATAGATCAAAACCCATTGACAAGTTATAGTGAGCCTGGAATATATTCTGTTAGCCTTATTGTATCCAACGAGTACTTACAAGATACAGTTACAAAACCCGATTTTATTAACATTATTGACCCGTTGGTAGCAAATTTTATGGCCGATAAATACACGGTTGAAATTGGCGAAACAGTTCAATTTACTGATCTTAGTACTGGTGGGCCGCAATCTTGGGAATGGATATTTAGCGATAGTACTAATTCATCAGTTCAGAATCCGTCGAAAACTTTTTTACTATCAGGTTATTTTGACGTTACTCTGATTGTAGCAAATCAATATCTTACTGATACAATCATAAAAAATAGCATTATTCATGTGCTACCAGCTACTTTTACTCAAATTCTAACTCTTGAATCAGGCTGGAGTGGGATATCTACTTTTATCCAACCTGCTACGCCAATATTCGAAGACTTGTTCTCTCCCGTACTTGAAAAAATTGTTTATGCATTTAACGAACAAGGAATTTATTGGCCTGCATTAAATATTAATACAATAGGAATATGGGATGTAACCAAGGGTTTGATTATAAATATGAATTCTTTTGCAGAGTTATCAGTATCAGGGTATAATTTAGTAGAGGAGGTGATGGATTTATCTAACGGCTGGAATATTTTTCCGGTTTTTAGCCAGTGCGAACAACCCGCTGAAGATATGCTACTCTCACTCGAGGGTAATTTTCAATTGATTAAAACTGCCGATGGTACAGAATTTTATTGGCCGGAAACTGGTATTAATACCCTTCAAACTATTAAACCAGGATACTCATATCTTATTTATTTGAAAGAAAATGCCTCTTTTTCTTTTCCGGCTTGTTCAAATCAGTGAATCAGGTGTATCGAATTGGTTTTACATTTTCAGTTCGTCGTTGTTTTTATTGAGAAAATGATACTCTAGAAAATGATGAGAATTATTTGGCTTGACTTTTATCCATGTTTTATAGCGTAGTCTCCATTTCATTAGTAACGAAGGGAACCCTTTGATCAGATAAGTGTAAACAAATGGATGTGTGGTTATTGTTAGTTTTCTTTCATTTTGATCATCAATAAGATAGCGTAAGTTGTTTTCAATTTCATCAATAATTAGTACTGAAGGATTGATTTCACCTGTTCCATTGCATACCGGGCATTTTTCCTGTATCTGTATATCCATTGCCGGCCTGACGCGCTGTCTTGTAATTTGTACCAGACCAAATTTACTTGGAGGAAGGATTACGTGCCGCGCACGATCTTTGGCCATCTCTTCACTTAATTTCTGATATAACTCTCGGCGATGCTTTGCTACGGTCATATCAATAAAGTCAACTACGATGATTCCGCCTATATCCCTAAGCCTGAGTTGCCTTGCCAGTTCGACGGCAGCCTCCAGATTTACTTCAAGCGAGTTGACTTCCTGATTGTTATCACGGTTAACCCTCTTCCCTGAGTTAACATCAACGGTGTACATAGCTTCTGTACGTTCGATTACCAGATAAACACCGCTTTTAATGGTTACAATTTTCCCAAAAGAACTCTTGATCTGTTTGTTTATACCAAATTGATCAAAGATGGGCTTTGCTCCGGTATAATATTTTACGATTTTGGCCTTTTCAGGAGCAATAGTTTTTACATAGTTTTTAATCTCTTCGGCAAGTGTAGCATCATTCACATACACATTATTGAATGATACATTAAGCAAATCACGCAAAATGGCAGATGTACGATCAAGTTCGCTAACAATTTTTTTCGGCGCCTCAGCCTTGTAAAGCTTCTGTGCAAGGGAATACCATTTGTTTACTAAATCTTTTAGGTCGCTATCCAAATCGGCAACCATTTTATTTTCAGCTACCGTCCGCACAATTACTCCGAAATTATTAGGCCTTATGCTTTTGATTAGCCTTTTAAGCCTTTGTCTTTCTTCTACGCTGCGGATTTTAGCAGAGATAGAAATTTTATCAGAAAATGGAACCAAAACGAGGAATCTTCCGGCAAATGAAATCTCGGAAGCTACCCTAGGGCCTTTGGTAGCAATGGGCTCCTTGGCTATTTGTACAAGGATTTGCTGGTTTACGCTCAACACTTCAGAAATCTTACCTGTCTTTTCAATTGCTGGCTCAAGGTTAAAATCTGATAATGATAAAGATTCAATTTTATTTGAAATACCTAATCTAGTATATTTATTCAATGAGCGTACATTGTGGCCAAGATCAAGGTAATGCAAAAAAGCATCTTTTTCGTAACCAACATTAACAAATGCGGCATTTAATCCGGGCATGATCTTTCGGACTTTGCCCAGATAAACGTCGCCTACTGAATATTTTTTATTGGATTTTTCTCTTTGAAGTTCTACAAGAGCTTTATCTTCAAGCAAAGCAATAGCTACACCTGCTGAATTTGCATCTATAATAAATTCCCTCTCCACATCACATTGTTTGAAAAGATAATGCTATTTAGGAAAAATCCTGAAAATGCAATTAATGAAAGTCGAAAAAATCTCCTGAACAAATAAAAATTTGACGTCAGTTAATAATTATTTCGCAGCGCTTAATTACTTCTTCTTATGCCTGTTCTTCCGCAAACGTTTTTTACGTTTATGTGTTGACATCTTATGTCTTTTCCTTTTTTTTCCGCTTGGCATAATAGTAGTTTTTATTGATTATTTTACTTTTGTGTTGGTTTTCACTGCGTTAACGAAGGATTTTGCTGGTTTAAATGCCGGGATGTTGTGAGCAGGGATGATAATGGTAGTATTTTTCGAAATATTCCTACCTGTTTTTTGTGCTCTTTTCTTTATGACAAAGCTGCCAAATCCACGTAAATAAACGTTATCTCCATTAATCATTGAATTTTTAACAGCTTCCATAAAGGCTTCAACAGTAGCTTGAACCGTCACCTTTTCAATTCCAGTTTTGTTTGAAATTTCATTTACAATGTCTGCTTTTGTCATAATTTTAAATTTAAAGATTTGATTATTAGTAATGTAAATAAAGGTGCAAATATAGATTTTTTTTTTAACACCAATGAAATTGTCAAAAAATCATATTTTTTTTTAACCTGGTTATTCAATAATTGTTCGATTGATTTAGTTTTTGAATTCAAGTCTAATAACTTCATTATTAACATGTTGATTATCAGTTTGGTAATTTGAAAAGAAACACTGCTTTAAGAAATAGAGATTTTAATATTTAATCCTTTTACAACTTTACCTTTGCCAAATGATTTTAGTAACTGGCGGAACGGGATTATTAGGCTCGCATCTTTTACACAATCTTGTGAAAAAGGGAAAAAGCGTACGGGTATTTAAACGCTCTGAAAGTGATTTAAATAGAATAAAAAAGACATTCGCTATGTATAATGACTCTTTTGATGACTATTCTCATCAGATTGAATTTATTAATGGAAACCTTCTTGAAATCCATTCTATTAGGGAAGCCCTTAAGGAAGTTTCACAGGTTTATCATTGCGCTGCTTTAGTCTCTTTTCAGCCTCGCGATAAACACGTTATTGTCCAAACAAACTACAACTGTACAGCAAACCTTGTAAACGCTTGCCTTGAGATAGAAAATATCCAGTTTTGTTACGTTAGTTCCGTATCAACTCTTAGCCTGACTAAACAAGGCGAAACATTAAACGAAACCAATTGCTGGAAAGAATCAAGAGGTAATTCACTTTATGCAATTAGTAAATATGTTGCTGAACGTGAGGTTTGGCGTGCTACCAAAGAGGGCCTTAAAGCATTTATTGTCAACCCGTCTATAATTTTAGGGCCTGGCGACTGGAAAACAGATAGTTCTCAGCTCATTGCAAAAGTGGCAAAAGGTATTAGTTTTTATACGGAAGGTGTAATGGGTTTTGTGGATGTTAGGGATGTAGCTGAAATAATGGTTCTTTTAATGGATGTCGAAATGAAAAATGAACGTTTTATCATATCCTCCGAAAACCTATCCTATAAAGAGCTTTTCAAAATAATAACCGATACTTTTGAAAAGAAAAAACCTTCTTTTAAGCTTTCACCATGTATATTGCAATTGGCCTGGCGTATTTGTTATCCTATGACTTTATTTGGATTTCAACCTTTAATTACAAAAGAAATAGCAAATTCAGCCTCAAAACAGATATTTTATGATAATACCAAAATCAAAAATTTTCTTAATTATCAATTTATCCCAATAAAAAAGTCAGTAGCAGATATTGGAAAAATATTTATTGAGAATCAACAAAAAAGCTAATATGATTTTGTTTGATTGCTAATTCTCAGCTTGGTTACACTATGTATTACCACCATCTTTGGCAAGTTATCTTTTTCTAAAAAAAATGAATTATTATCCCTGAGGTTCCTTTTTCAAAATGGTTGTTCATAATTTGAATTATTTTAGCCTCATTAAGCTTCTATCTACAATGGATAAGCAGATTGTTTTGAAAAAATAGAGTTATGAAAAAACTTGAACTTCATTGGCAAATCCTCATTGCCTTAATTTTAGCCGTTCTGTTTGGAATTTACTTAAAAAATTATGTAGGATACATAGCATGGATGGGAGAAGTATTTCTTCGTGCATTAAAAATGATTATCATACCATTGATATTCAGTTCTATTGTTTCGGGAATCACCAATATTGGCAGTGCAGAAAGTATCGGAAGATTAGGGCTTAAAACTATCATCTATTATATATCAACAAGCATTTTTGCTATTTTGACCGGTTTGGTCTTAGTCAATATTTTAAAGCCAGGGGTTGGTGCTGATTTAAACTTGTCGCAAACTGTTGACTTAGATGTTAATAGCGATACACTTGGTCAAACGCTTATCAAAATTATACCAGATAATATTTTCTTAGCCATGTCGTCGAACGGTCAAATGTTGTCGGTTATCTTTTTTGCTATGTTATTTGGTTTTTTTATTACAAGGATAAGGTCAGATTATCAGGGGGTACTAACAGGTTTTTTTAATGGAGTTGTTGAGGTGATGATGAAGCTTACTATGTTTATTATTAAATTCACACCTTTTGGAATATTTGGTTTGGTAGCAGAAAAGGTTTCACAACAGACCGATTTAGTAGCTCTGATGCAAAGCATGGGTCTCTATATGTGTGTTGTCCTTTTTGGCCTGATAATACATTCGGCTGTTACCTTGCCTTTGCTTGTAAAGGTTTTAGGAAGAACGAGCCCACTGCAGCATTTTAATGCCATGCGCACACCGTTGATTACTGCATTTTCCACATCATCCTCCAGCGCAACATTACCTCTTACTATTTATGCCGTTGAAAACAACTCAGGTGTATCTAAAAGAATAAGTAGTTTTGTTTTACCGCTTGGAGCAACAATCAATATGGATGGAACGGCTTTGTACGAATGTGTGGCGGCAATGTTTATTGCGCAGGCGTATGGTATTGAACTCTCTGTTGTCAGTCAAATAATTGTAGTGATTACTGCTTTGTTAGCTTCCATAGGCGCTGCCGGAATACCAATGGCAGGTCTTGTAATGATTACTATAGTGCTTACTGCTGTTGGCCTTCCTTTAGAAGGGGTGGGGTTGATTTTAGCCGTTGATCGGATTCTAGATATGTTCCGAACAACAGTTAATGTTTGGAGTGATACATGCGGAGCCGTCATAATTGCAAAAACAGAAAAAGAAAAACTGAAAATTGATCTTTAACAAAAAGTTATCAACATTAATAATAAAGTTTTTAATTTTTCACATTCGTACTGTGCGACGAATCCTTTATTTATAATCATTATAAAATATATAATTATAGTTTTGTGGATCAATATAATACAAACTAAGCTCTTGATAGTTTTTCTCCTTTATTAATCAGCTACTTTTTTATTATTAATTTAGCATCGAAAATTATTAACAAATTGTGGACTACTTATTAACCAAAACTCTGCATATTTTTTTATTAAGTCCTCTTATTGAATAATTTTGATTATGGAGGATTGAATTTAGCTTGTTATTACACAAATAAAAAGTGGGAGCCATGCGTAAATTTTACTATTTTTTTATAAAAAGCGGATTGCCGTTTCTCTTATTGAATATGATGATTTTAGGTGGTGCTAAAGCCATCATCAGAACCAATCAAAATTCTTTAGATTATATTTCTTTAAATATAAACGAGGCGGAAATATCCGAAAAAGTTAAAGTAGATGATATACCAACTGATCCTGACTATTTCTGGGAGTTAATTAGAGAAGATTTGGATTCCGGGATGAGAAGTAATGGAAATTTTCCACCAATATGGGATGAACCTTCAATTACGGAAACGATTCACGGTTATATCGTTCCTCTTTCATCTTATCCCCGTGTCAATGATATTCCCTTAAAATATGGTGATTATATTGGTGGTTTTTATCTTTTAAACGGGGAGCGAAAATGTGGAGGAGCAAGGATGTGGACTGGACAGGAGAATATAATTCTGACTTTATTTGGGGATGATACTTCAACTCCTGAAAAAGACGGTTTTAGTTATGGGGAGGTTATAGAGTTTCGTTTTTTCTTACAAGACACTCAGAAAGATTACATCGTAACAACAGCATCATATTATGTTCAAACTGGCTATGTAACTAATGGAAAATGGTATCCTACCAGTCTTTCAATGTTTACTAACATTAAGTCATCAATAAATTTAGATTTTTATATCAAATTCACAGAAAACCCTGTTTGTGTTAATAATCAGATATTCTTTGAAGCTGTGGAATTTATTGGTAATGGCGGCCCCTATTTATACGAATGGACTTCGAGCATTGCAGGCTATTACTCTAATAGTCCGACGCCTCCTCCGTTGACTCTTGAAGCTCCTATAGAATTGTATCTAACGGTTAGCTCGGGGAATCTAACGTCATCAGATCAAAAAACTGCGAAAGTAAACTATCATCCCATTGTTGATGCAGGGCCTGATGGACAATTATGTGAAAATGGAAATTATCAATTGTCAGCTACCTCTCTGAATAGTAGTTCCATTGAATGGACTTCCTCAGGGGATGGCGTATTTAACGATCCATATCTGGAGAGTGCAATTTACACACCAGGAGTTCAGGATAAAATAACTGGAACTGTAAATCTCACTATTACAGCGCAGCCGTTAGCTCCCTGTACTGCTACTGCCTATGATGAAATTACATTAACCATTATACATCTTCCTGAGGTTCATGCCGGAGAGGATATGAGTACTTGTGGAAATCAACCTGTTAGTTTATCTGCTCAAGTTTCAAATGTCGGTTCATTACTTTGGACAACAAGCGGAAGCGGTACATTTTCTGATCCAAATTCTTCAACTACTCAATATTTTCCATCATCAACAGATCTTTCAACCGGCAATAATGGTATTATATTAATTCTTTGTGCGCAGGCAATATCACCTTGTAATGTCAATATTTGCGATTCTATCAATTTGAGTTTTAATGTGGCCCCTACTGCGCTTGGTCCGACTACCATAAAAAGATGCGAAGGCGTTACTTTTTCTTTAACCGGAGCTGTTTCGAACCACTCATCAATTTTGTGGACTACACAAGGAGATGGTACGTTTTCAAATCCTTATGTTATCCCCACACAATATACACCCGGCCCACAAGATATTGAAAATTCAGGTACAATTGTAACTCTTAATGCATTACCGATACCTCCGTGTGATTTGCCTGCTACTAAAAATATTAATCTTTATATTCAACAGAAACCACGTATTTTATCATTTGGGCCAGATACCAATGCAATGTGTGCGACAAGTGCTTTCTTGCAATTGAATGCTGAGGTAACTGGTAATAATGGTGTTTCCTGGTCTTATACAGGTGATGGGACTTTAAGCTCAACAAATATTGTAAACCCAAAATATTATCCAGGAACTAATGACAGGCAGCAAGGTTATTTTGTTTTGACCTTAACTGCAAAACCGAAATCACCATGTCAGGTAGGAACCGTAGAAAGCAAAACATTTTATATACAACCCAACCCAACAGCTTTTGCGGGGAATGATACTATTATATCGGAAGGCGTAATATATATGACAGATGAAGCAATTGCAGAAAACTACTCTGCCATTATGTGGCAAACCGATGGCGATGGTGTTTTTAGTAATCCTGAAAATTTGCATACTTCTTATATTCACGGACAATTGGATGTTTACAACGAATTTGTTGAGTTAACTCTTATAGCCCAACCAATTAACCCTTGTGCCATTACAGCATCTGATGTTGTAATTTTAACTATAGAGATCTCTGGATGCCGTGACGCAAAAGCTAATGCTGGTATTGATAAAACTATTTGTTCCAATGAACATGTTTGTATGAATGATGCCAGCGCAAGACATTATGTTACGTTAGAGTGGACATCTGACGGTGATGGCTGGTTCGATTACCCGAACATATTAAAACCGTGTTATTATCCCGGAGAGAATGACATATTTAATGGAAACGTTACCCTTGTTTTAAATGCCTATGCGGCAGAAGGATGTAATAATGCGGCCGACACTGTAATTATCTTTATAAATAAAGCTCCAACTGCAATTATCGAATCCGAAACCGTAATTTGTCAGGGAGAGTCTTTGTCTTTATCAGGGTTAGTACAAAATAGTACCGGTTTCCAATGGTACACAACTGGTGATGGCTACTTTATTAACGGACAGACTCTTAGCCCAACTTACATTCATGGTGGAGCTGATTTGGCAAGTGGGATGGTGCAGATTTGTCTTAAAGCATTAGCAAATCCTGGTTGTGAAGATGTTACGGAATGTTTAATGATAACTATTGAACATAAACCGGTTGTTAATGCCGGCGCTGACCAGACAATTTGCGAAAATCAAACCTATACCCTCAATGGCACCGCACAATCTTACTCAACCGTTCAATGGCAGACAAATGGTAGCGGAACTTTTAACAATCCATCAATATTAAAACCTGTTTATACCCCAAGCGCTGCTGATAAAACCGCCGGATCAATTGTACTTACACTAACGGCTCAACCTGTTTCCCCATGTACTGTTTCAGTATCGGATCAAATGACTCTGACTATTCAACGGCATGCCACTGCCAACGCGGGAAGTGATGCAACAATTTGTGAAGATGCTACATATACTTTGAATGGAACAGCGCAACGATATTCATCAGTAAGCTGGAGCACATCAGGAACAGGAACTTTTAACAATCCTTCAATATTAAAACCGGTTTACACTCCAAGCGCTGCCGATAAAACCGCCGGATCAGTCGTGCTTACTCTAACGGCTCAACCTATTTCCCCATGTGCTGTTTCAGCGTCTGATCAAATGATTCTTACTATTAAACGGCTTGCAGTAGCTAATGCCGGCAGTGATGCAACAATTTGTGAAGATGCTACATATACTTTGAATGGAACAGCGCAACGATACTCATCAGTAAGCTGGAGTAGCTCAGGAACAGGAACTTTTAATAACCCATCAATATTAAAACCGGTTTACACTCCAAGCGCCGCCGATAAAACTGCCGGATCAGTAGCGCTTACTCTAACAGCTCATCCTATTTCACCATGCGTTGTTTCAACGTCTGATCAAATGATCCTGACTATTCAACGGAATGCCACTGCCAACGCGGGAAGTGATGCAACAATTTGTGAAGATGCTACATATACTTTGAATGGAACAGCGCAACATTATTCATCAGTAAGCTGGAGTAGCTCAGGTACTGGAACTTTTAACAATCCATCAATATTAAAACCTGTTTATACCCCAAGCGCTGCCGATAAAACTGCCGGATCAGTCGTGCTTACTCTAACAGCTCAACCTATTTCCCCATGTGTTGTTTCAACGTCTGATCAAATGACTCTGACTATTCAACGGCTTGCCACTGCCAACGCGGGAAGTGATGCAACGATTTGTGAAGATGCTACATATACTTTGAATGGAACAGCGCAAAGATATTCATCAATAAACTGGAGCAGCTCAGGAACAGGAACTTTTAATAACCCATCAACATTAAAACCTGTTTATACCCCAAGCGCTGTTGATAAAACCGCCGGATCAGTGGTACTTACACTAACGGCTCAACCTATTTCACCATGTACTGTTTCAACGTCTGATCAAATGACTCTGACTATTCAACGGCTTGCCACTGCCAACGCGGGAAGTGATGCAACAATTTGTGAAGATGCTACATATACTTTGAATGGAACAGCGCAACATTATTCATCAGTAAGCTGGAGCAGCTCAGGAACAGGAACTTTTAATAACCCATCAATATTAAAACCTGTTTATACCCCAAGCGTTGCCGATAAAACCGCCGGATCAGTCGTGCTTACTCTAACGGCTCAACCTATTTCGCCATGTACTGTTTCAGTGTCGGATCAAATGACTCTGACTATTCAACCGCTTGCATTAGTAAATGCCGGTGATGATGCAACAATTTGTGCCGGACAGAATTATCAGCTTGCAGGATGGGCTGAAAATTATAAATCACTTATTTGGACAACTTCAGGTGATGGTAGTTTTGATAATTCAAAAATTTTGAATCCAATATATTATCCTGGCCAGGGTGATCAGGGGGCTGATTCGGTAATGCTTTGTTTAACGGCAGAGGGACTGAATGGTTGCAATGCTGTTTTTGATTGCATGAAGATTACTATTCAACCATTACCTATTGCCGATGCAGGCGAAAATCAGGCTTTTTGTATTACTGGTCAGATCATTGTTATTGGAACCAGCATTAATAGTAGTTCCAGTATGTGGATTAGTAATGGCGATGGTAGTTTTATTGAACCCACTAGCCTGACAACCCAATATTTACCAGGAACTAACGATTTAGCTAATGGTTTTGTTGACTTATGTCTAACTGTTACTGGATTGTTTGATTGCGGTGAACATACCGATTGTATCACTATTTACTTAATCCCTGAACCGATAGTAAATGCTGGTGAAGATGTTACTATAACAAAATATCAAAGTTATCAGACATTAAATGCAACAGCGCAAAATGTTCAATCACTGATTTGGAATACATCCGGATCAGGTGTTTTTAATGATGAGACAACCTTACATACTATTTACTCTCCAAGTTTGGAAGATATTAGTAGTGGGGAGGTAATACTTACCCTTACCGGGTTTCCGCTAAATCCTTGTCAAAATGTAGCTATTGATAGTTTGAAGCTGACAATCACTTACGATTGTCTTGATGCTATTACCAATGCTGGTGATGATGAAATTGTTTGCGAGGGTGAATCCATTCAAATCACATCAGCCACAGCACAGTTTTATGAAAGCTTGTTGTGGTCTACTGATGGGGATGGTTCTTTTGACAATCTACAAGTTTTGGATCCTATTTATACACCTGGCCCTAACGATTTGATAAATGGTTCCCTTACCCTTTGCCTTACGGCATTTGCAAATGGTGATTGTTTAGATGACGAAGATTGCATTAATCTTCAAATTCAAAAGCTGCCGACAGTGTATGCCGGCGCTGATAAAATAAGCTTATTAGATATAATCTGTTTTGATGATGCTTACGCGGAAAATTATAGCTTAATCCAATGGTTCACCACAAACGGAATGGGTTATTTTGAAAATGATAAAGTTATAAATGCTTGCTATATACCAAGCTATTACGATATCTTTATGGATAGCGTTTACTTTACCGTTACCTGTTTTTCGCTCAACCCTTGTACAATAGCTGTTGAAGATCAAGTAGTAGTTAAGTTTTTTGACGGTTGTTTTGACGCTACTGCCGATGCCGGTGAAGATATGACAGCTTGTTCTGATGGAGGGATTACAATTTCAGGAACAGCAGAAAATTATAATACTGTAATTTGGATGACAGAAGGTGATGGTACGTTTGAAGATTTCACAGCTTTAGAGACTATCTATTATCCTGGTGAAAATGATATCGCTGAAGAAAATGTAATACTCAGCCTCACTGCATTTGCATTTCCTGGTTGTAATAATGCCACTGATTACAAGCACATTACTCTGATATTGCCTCCAACCGTTAATGCCGGCGCTGACCAGACAATTTGCGAAAATCAATCTGCACTACTGCAAGCGACAGCCGAAAACTATTCCAGTGTTCAATGGCAGACAAATGGTAGCGGAACTTTCAATAACCCTTCAATATTAAATCCTGTTTATACTCCAAGCGCTACCGATAAAACCGCAGGATCAGTCGTGCTTACTCTAACAGCTCAACCTATTTCCCCATGTGTTGTTTCAACGTCTGATCAAATGACTCTGACTATTCAACGGCTTGCCACTGCCAACGCGGGAAGTGATGCAACGATTTGTGAAGATGCTACATATACTTTGAATGGAACAGCGCAAAGATATTCATCAATAAACTGGAGCAGCTCAGGAACAGGAACTTTTAATAACCCATCAACATTAAAACCTGTTTATACCCCAAGCGCTGTTGATAAAACCGCCGGATCAGTGGTACTTACACTAACGGCTCAACCTATTTCACCATGTACTGTTTCAACGTCTGATCAAATGACTCTGACTATTCAACGGCTTGCCACTGCCAACGCGGGAAGTGATGCAACAATTTGTGAAGATGCTACATATACTTTGAATGGAACAGCGCAACATTATTCATCAGTAAGCTGGAGCAGCTCAGGAACAGGAACTTTTAATAACCCATCAATATTAAAACCTGTTTATACCCCAAGCGTTGCCGATAAAACCGCCGGATCAGTCGTGCTTACTCTAACGGCTCAACCTATTTCGCCATGTACTGTTTCAGTGTCGGATCAAATGACTCTGACTATTCAACCGCTTGCATTAGTAAATGCCGGTGATGATGCAACAATTTGTGCCGGACAGAATTATCAGCTTGCAGGATGGGCTGAAAATTATAAATCACTTATTTGGACAACTTCAGGTGATGGTAGTTTTGATAATTCAAAAATTTTGAATCCAATATATTATCCTGGCCAGGGTGATCAGGGGGCTGATTCGGTAATGCTTTGTTTAACGGCAGAGGGACTGAATGGTTGCAATGCTGTTTTTGATTGCATGAAGATTACTATTCAACCATTACCTATTGCCGATGCAGGCGAAAATCAGGCTTTTTGTATTACTGGTCAGATCATTGTTATTGGAACCAGCATTAATAGTAGTTCCAGTATGTGGATTAGTAATGGCGATGGTAGTTTTATTGAACCCACTAGCCTGACAACCCAATATTTACCAGGAACTAACGATTTAGCTAATGGTTTTGTTGACTTATGTCTAACTGTTACAGGATTGTTTGATTGCGGTGAACATACCGATTGTATCACTATTTACTTAATCCCTGAACCGATAGTAAATGCTGGTGAAGATGTTACTATAACAAAATATCAAAGTTATCAGACACTAAATGCAACAGCGCAAAATGTTCAATCACTGATTTGGAATACATCCGGATCAGGTGTTTTTAATGATGAGACAACCTTACATACTATTTATTCGCCAAGTTTGGAAGATATTAATAGTGGAGAGGTAATACTTACCCTTACCGGGTTTCCGCTAAATCCTTGTCAAAATGTAGCTATTGATAGTTTGAAGCTAACAATCACTTACGATTGTCTTGATGCTATTGCCAATGCTGGTGATGATGAAATTGTTTGCGAGGGTGAATCCATTCAAATCACATCAGCCACAGCACAGTTTTATGAAAGCTTGTTATGGTCTACTGATGGGGATGGTTCTTTTGACAATCTACAAGTTTTGGATCCTATTTATACACCTGGCCCTAACGATTTGATAAATGGCTCCCTTACCCTTTGCCTTACGGCATTTGCAAATGGTGATTGTTTAGATGACGAAGATTGCATTAATCTTCAAATTCAAAAGCTGCCGACAGTGTATGCCGGCGCTGATAAAATAAGCTTATTAGATATAATCTGTTTTGATGATGCTTACGCGGAAAATTATAGCTTAATCCAATGGTTCACCACAAACGGAATGGGTTATTTTGAAAATGATAAAGTTATAAATGCTTGCTATATACCAAGCTATTACGATATCTTTATGGATAGCGTTTACTTTACCGTTACCTGTTTTTCGCTCAACCCTTGTACAATAGCTGTTGAAGATCAAGTAGTAGTTAAGTTTTTTGACGGTTGTTTTGACGCTACTGCCGATGCCGGTGAAGATATGACAGCTTGTTCTGATGGAGGGATTACAATTTCAGGAACAGCAGAAAATTATAATACTGTAATTTGGATGACAGAAGGTGATGGTACGTTTGAAGATTCTACAGCTTTAGAGACTATCTATTATCCTGGTGAAAATGATATCGCTGAAGAAAATGTAATACTCAGCCTCACCGCATTTGCATTACCTGGTTGTAATAATGCCACTGATTACAAGCACATTACTCTGATATTGCCTCCAACCGTTAATGCCGGACCTGACGTTAACATTTGCGAAACAAGCATGTATTGTAGTATTTCGGGTAGCGCCTCTGGCTATACCCAAATAGAATGGGAAACCTCGGGAGATGGCTTTTTTATTCCTGTTAATAGTTTAAATACCTTCTATTATCCTAGTTATTCCGATAGAGAAAATGGTGGCGTAGTAATTAGTTTGATAGCCTACAGCGAGTTGTGTGCACCAGTGAGTGATCAAATGGAATTGAGCATTATTAAAGCCCCGATAGTTTTTGCCGGTAATAACTCAACTATTTGTCAAGATGATAGTTTTACGACTTTAACTGCTTTTGCTTCCAACTATCAGCAATTGCAATGGTCAAGTAGTGGTGATGGGATTTTTGAATCACCTGATTCTTTAATTACAATATATTACCCTGGTGCATTAGATATTCAGAATGGAGAAGCAACACTAAATCTCAACGGTCTTGCCATCTATCCTTGTGCCAACGAAAGCAGTAATATGCTATTAACTATCTTACCCAACGCAACAGCAGATGCCGGCATGGACGTCAGCATTTGCGAAAATGAAAATGTATCTTTATCAGCAAGTGGCACCAATTATAAAAAAGTCGAATGGCAAACTACAGGAGATGGAACTTTTAAAAATAAAAAAAGCTTAACAACGATCTATTATCCTGGTAGCCAGGATAAAATTTCAGGAAGCGTAGAACTTACCATTTTAGCTTATTCATCCAATGGCTGTAGTAACGCCTCATCATCTTTAACTGTAACTATTGAGAAAATACCAACCGTTAATGCCGGCGCTGACCAGACAATTTGCGAAAATCAATCTGCACTATTGCAAGCCACAGCCGAAAACTATTCCAATGTTCAATGGTCAACAAGTGGAGATGGGAATTTTGATAACCTTAATAGTTTATACACAGTTTATACTCCTGGTAATCAAGATAAAGAAAACGGAGGAGTAACATTAACTCTATTGGCAATGCCAGTTGATCTTTGTGCTACAGTATCAGATCAACTTATTTTAACTTTTCAATCTGTGCCAGAGGTATATGCAGGAAATGATGTTACGGTTTGTGAGAATACGTTGGTTTCGTTGCAGGGTGAGGTTGTAAACAGTTGTTATTTCACTTGGCAAACAAGTGGCGATGGCGCTTTTGAGAATGCAGAATCTTTAATAACAAGCTATTCACCTGGACTTTTAGATATTGAATCCGGAAAAGTTACTATATGGCTTGCCGCTCAAGGTTGTGGGCCTTGCGAACAAATTGTTAAGGATTCTCTGGACGTAACAATTAAAAAGTTAGCGTTTGTTGATGCAGGTGAAGATGGTATAGTGTGTTCCGATGATATTTTTATTCTTAATCAATCCGCTGCAAACAACTATAAATATATTTATTGGAGCACTAAAGGGGATGGTGTTTTTGACAATCCATTGGCTTTGCACACTTATTATATTCCAGGACCTGAGGATATCTTTACTGGTCAGACCGAACTTTGTCTATATGCCAAACCGAAATCACCTTGTTCCTTATTATCTGAAGATTGCCTTATTCTTCAAATTTTCAATTCCCCGGTGGCTAATGCCGGCGAAAATGCTACTATTTGTCAGTCAAACAGCTATTTACTTCAACCAACAGTTTCCAATGCTGATGGCATTGAGTGGCATTCGGCAGGCGATGGATATTTTGATAATCCTAACCAGCCCAATGCAACCTATTATCATGGATCAGGAGATGCTTCTTTAGGGTATGTAACTCTTACACTTACAGCATTTGGAATGGAAAGTTGTGGGGACATCTCAGACGAACTGGTGTTATCAATCAATCTGCCGGCAGAAGCAATTGCTGGCGAAGATCAGGTTGTGTGCGAAAATGATTTAGTTCTACTTGACGGATTTGCCTCAAATTTCTCTTCAATATTATGGCAAACTAATGGTGATGGTTGGTTTGAAGATGTTAATAATCTTAATACTGTTTATCATCCCGGACAATACGATATTATCCTTGGAGAGGTAACACTTTGTTTGAAGGCATTTGGACTTGAAGGCTGTCTGGAAACTATTGATTGCCTTGAAATCAATATCAATCAATCCCCAATGGTTAGTGCTGGAAATCATACCACTATATGTGAAAATGATGTTGTGTCCCTAATTGGCCAATCTGAACATTGCAGCGCAATTGAATGGAGTAGCACGGGAGATGGATATTTCATTGACCCTGCGAACATCTTAACAGAATACGTACCCGGGCAACAGGATTTAATAAACGGATTTGTTGAGATATGCCTTAATGGCAGTGGCTATTCTCCTTGTGGGCAGAATTCTGATTGCATAATGATAAGCTTTGTTAGATTACCGATAGTATTTGCCGGTGATGATACTACCATAGGAAAAAATGATCTTTTTGTTACCGAATTCGCTACCGCTTCTAATGTATTAACCCTTTTATGGTCAACATCGGGAAGTGGTCTTTTTGATAATCCTGAAGTACTCGTTACAACTTATACACCCAGTCTTGAGGATATCGAGGATTCGGAGGTAATTCTCACCCTTACAGCTCAACCATTGACTCCTTGCCAGATAGAGGCAACCGATGAATTGATTCTCAAAATCAGTTATACATGCCTTGATGCAGTTATAAATAGCGGAGGTGATGGTATAGTTTGCCTTGGTGACGATTTTATGATTTCTGATGCACAAGGTATGTATTATTCAGGTTTACTTTGGGAAACTACTGGGGATGGCTCGTTTAATGATATTACCGCTCTTAATCCAATTTATACACCCGGTCCTCAGGATGAGTTTTACGGCACTGTTACTTTGTGTGTTACAGCTTATGGTTTGGAAGATTGTTTAGACGCTACTGATTGCCTTGTGCTTACAATTCAAAAACCTCCGGTAGCATTTGCGGGAAATAGTAATATCGTACCTTTCCCCGAGGAAGGTGGTTATACATTTACAACAGCGTGGGCGGAACATACAGAGCTTGTACAGTGGATTACAACTAATGGAATGGGAATTTTTGATGATGAAAACAAGATAAACCCGACTTATCAACCAAGCTTTTTGGAAATATATTATGAGTATGTCACCTTTGGTATGGTATGTAGTCCAATTAATCCTTGTACGGTAAGTGATGAGTCTTTTACTAACATAACTTTTACTCTTGAAGGCGATGATGCCTCAGTGGATATAAACGAAGAGATAATTTATTTCTGTGAAAATGACACTGCAATACAAATCAATGCTAATGGAAGTTACTATAGCTCTGTGATATGGGAGACAACCGGCGATGGTTACTTTAGGCATGGCAACTCCCTTTCACCCATCTACGTTCCAGGAATAATTGATAGCTCAGGAATCGAATTTACATTAACTGTAACCGCTGTAGCATTTCCTGATTATCAATCAGCAACTGATCAGGTGATTGTTTCAAAGATATTACCGCCTGAGATTATAGCCGGAACTGATATGACGGTATGCGGCGATGAGCCAATCAGTATCGAAAATTTTTATGCTGAGAATGTGGATTTAGTTTACTGGGAGACAAGTGGAGATGGTGATTTTACTGAGCCTAATAACGTTATTACAGAATACATAGCCGGACAGCAGGATTTAATAAACGGTTATGTAGTACTTACACTGTATGGGATTAATAATAATAGTATTTGTAATTATGAAAATGCTTCATCCTCAATAATAATCACTTTTGAATGGCCGGTAATTACAACCAACATTTTTGATAAAGATATAAAATTAGGAAGTCCATTAGAACTAATTATTGAGGCCAATAATGCAGAAACCATACAATGGCATGGGCCTAATGGTATTATAGAAGGAACTGGCAGCCTTATTCTTTATATCAATGAAGCTACTTATGAAGATGAAGGAGATTATTATTGCGTTATTACTAACCAATGCACTACCATTTATAGTGATACAGCACATATTACAGTTTATGAAGAACAAGTAATAAATCTGCCTGCCGACTGGAGTGGTATCTCGTCATGGATTCAACCCTTTGAACCAGAAATTGAATCTATCTTCGCAGATATACTTGATGATCTGATATTAATTAAGAATATGACCCAAATGTATAGTCCAGTACTAAATATTGTAATGCTTGAGACATGGAATCCGCAGGAAGGGTACGAAATCAAAACCAAATCAGCTGTTGATGTTGTATTTACCGGGAACAGGAACCTAAATACAACGATTGAGATAAAACATGGATGGGGTTATCTTCCTGTAATTAGTAGCTGTCCGGTAGATGTTTCATCATTGTTTGTTGGTCAGCAGATAGAAATTATTAAGGAGATAGGAGGTATGGGAACTTATTGGCCGCAATTGGGTATAAATACTATTGTTAATTTACAACCTGGCAGGGCTTATCAAATTAAGGCTATTGAAGATTTTAACATTACATTCCCTGAATGTGAAGCCAACAAGTCGGGAAATAATGGCTCCAAGGTTTATGAACCATTTAAACCAACCTCTTGGAACAATCCGGTTCGTACCCCTTCAACACATGTTATTGCGATCGGAAAAGATGCATTTTACCAGCTAAAGCCCGGTAATGTTATCGGAGCTTTCACAGGCAACGGAACCTGCGCAGGTATTTTACAACTTACCAGAAATGATGAAGCTTTGGTTGTTTTTGGTAAAGATCCATTTACTGAAGTTTCTGACGGTTTTGTGTCTAATGAGCCGATCAACTTTTACATGTTTGATCCCTCTTGTAATGAAACACATAGTATTGAAGTAGTCTTTGATAAGAGCTTTCCCAACCACGATGGATTGTTTCACTTTAATGGAATGTCGTGTATCAGCGGTATTAAAAGCTCAACATTCATAGCCTACGAAAATTTGACCTCCGCAATAAACATATATCCAAATCCTACTTCTGGAGAAGTTACAATTGAAGGGGCTCAAGGTAAAATTACAGTTGAGGTTTACCAAGCCGGCGGATTGTTGTTGTTTAAAATAAATGAGGATAACGATAACCACAAAGGCAGGATAAACTTTACATTAGAGAGCTATCCTGCAGGAATATATTACTTGAGAATAATCTCGGAAAATGTTACTGATATCCGAAAGATAATCAGATGGTAATAAAAAAAAGGCCGCTTCGTTTTCGAAGCGGCCTTTTTTAGTGATTTTAGTTTACTGTATCACTACCTTTTGAGTTTCATTAAAATCAATTCCTTTAAACTGGAATGTGTAAACCCCTTTTGTCAATGATGAAGCATTAATTACTGCTTCCTTATCAATGTTTTGCATTAGTACACATTGCCCAGATAAGTTCAGAATTCTTAATATGGCGTTTGAACCATTTTTTATTTTCACAACGACATTGCCTTTGGAAGGATTGGGGTAAACGCCGGTTATGTTTTTCGGCATATCTATTCCAGTGTTGTCAATTATTAATTTTGTTAAACCCGATATACCTTCATCAACAAAGACATTATAATCGGGTAAGGAATTATCAAAAGTTGCAATGAGGTTGTATTCTTTTCCTGAAGAGTTTTTGAAGAGTTTAAATTTGAAAGGTTCATTGTTTACAAATCCATCAATTGCTGAAGTTAATGAATCATTAGCAAAGACCACAAGTGCCTTATTTGTTGTAAGATCATCTATTTGCAGGCAGCCGGCGCACAAATCGGCAGGAGTAAATACGCCAATCTGATCGCCTACGGCAAAATCTTGTATTGCTGATGCAGGGACACTGATAACATGAGAGTTCCCTGTCGGAGCGACCATTTCCCATTGAGTTTTTATTACCTTTTGATTTTCCAAAGTGATAGATTGAGTTTTGGAGCACGATGGGAATGTTATCGTTAGAGGTGAGCTATTATAAATGTAATAAGCTTTTCCGGGGATAAGCTTTTCTAGGGTTTGAATATTTTGTGCCGGCCAAAAAACATCTGTGGCAGCGACATCTTTAACTAAAAATACCTGATTGTAACTTCCAAACAGTTCCTCGCACGACACCTGACAGTCGGATATTACCGGTATTAAACTCCAGCCTTGAGGTAAAGACAGGGTTTTATTTTCCTCTAAAGAGCCTAAAAATTGCAAAGTAGCATTGTTGGAAAGTTTTATTTTATAACCGTTATGAGTATTCCAGTTACCGATGGTGTTGATATTTTGCTCTGGCCAATAGACATTAGTCATATCTTGTAATATTATGAGGTTGCTTCCGAGTGGTTCCAGTAAATCATTTACCTGGGTTTGTGCCGGCGATAGGTAGCTCGATATTCCACTCCAGCCCTGTGGGATCTGCATCAATTGAGTAGTGTAACCACCGGTTACATCAATTTTAAAATCGTCAATGTACATACCGTCTTTATTTACCATTATATCGCTTTTAAAGCGAAAACGGATGAAAACATTGGACTTGTTCAGGTAATTGTTTAACGAATATGATTTCTCTATCCATGTATTTTGTACACCAGTAAATGTTGCCAATGAAGTCCAATTTGTGCCATTGGTCGAAATTTCGAGGTACATATAATCCCAATTTTGTTCAATATTATATTTTGTCCAAAACGAGAGTGAAGCCGAAGTGTAACCAAGGTTTAAATTGAACGGACTAAGTTTTGCGATAATTTCGATGTTGTTTGCATAATTACCAGAAGGACTTTCGGTAATTGAATGTGAGGGCGAGTACGAAGTTGTAGAGGTAATCCCCCAGCTTCCTTCAAATTCCCAATAGGGCGCGCCGTTTTCGAAATCAATAATCAATGGAAGTCCAATGGGTGGCATTGGCGTTACATTGACAACATTGGATGGAATAGACTCTTCGCCGGTATCTGAATAGATTGCAGTAACGTAATACTGATAGAGAGTTCCATTCTCGACAGTTAAATCTATATAACCATTCGTAAGGGATGAAGCAATATAACTACCATCGCGATAGACTCTGTACTCGTCAATTTCCAACAATTCATCCCAAATCAGTTCGACTTTGTTATCGCCAGGAATACCCACTAAATTTCGGGGCGGGAATTTCATATTGGCCATTGTGGCTACCGATGCGAGTATAGCCTTTGTAAATACCACAGCCTGATTTTCATTATTATAACTTGGTCCTACAAGATCGTTAGATGTATGGATGTAAGGGCTCATGTTATCTACATCTTCAAAAGGGAAAATTCCCATATATCCATTTTGGTTAAACGAAGTATGATCACTATCGCCGCCACTAAAGGTGGCTGGTATAACTACAAAATCGGGCAGGTAGGTAGCGGTAACTGAAGTGTAAAAATTGGCAAGCTCAAGCGCTGATTGAGGATAGATCAACGAAGTCATTATTGTAGTGTTACCCGGTTTAAGATAGCCGACCATGTCCATGTTAAAATAACCAAGGATATCCATACCTTGTTGCGCACATCGGGAAGCATAAGCTGCGCTGCCATACAAGCCATATTCCTCGCCCGAAAAGGCACAGAAAATAATTGATCTGTCAAATTCATACTCGCTTAAGATACGTGCAATCTCAAGGACGCCGGCTGAGCCAGAAGCATTATCATCAGCGCCGGGTTCAGCTCCTGAAAAGGATATCGAATCGTAATGACCGCCAAGTACTACAAATTCATCAGGATATTTTGTTCCTAATTTGGTAGCGATTACATTGTCGCTTGCTGCCCCGCCGGGCATGGGGAAATCCATTATCTCAACAGATAAACCAAGGTTTTCATATTGTTCTTTTAGCCAGTTTTGCGCTTCAATAGACTGTGGTTTATAACAGTTACGCGTGGTATAATCTTCTAAATGCTGAACTGTAGCAGTGATATTTGTTCCAGTAACCTGATTTAACAATGATACGATAAAAGGATCAGGGTCAAACCGGCCGGAAGTGTTGTAAAACATCTTACGAGGTAAAACGACCCTGTTATTGAATATTCTGACAAGTCCGTCGTTTTTTGCCGGAGGGAGTTGACCATAAGCAACCTCATCAATTCGAATAATGAGAATATTACCGCCATCCCAAAGCACATCAGCCACCGAATTTATCGCGTTGTAATAATCCAATTTGTCGGTATTATTATCAAGATACACTACGTAATAACTCATCCCACTTTCCCAAGGGTTTGAGTCGAGAATAACAATGTCATGCTTTGGAAGACCGTTAAGAGTTGCAATAACAAATTCATCACGGTAAAAATTAATGGTTAGCGCAGGGTTGCTGAACAGATTCTTGCTATCTTCATAACTTTTGGTGGGAATTAGCACCAGTTCGGATGCAAACATTTGAATAGCAAATAAGCTAACAAGCATTAGAAGTATGTAACGTTTCATAGCTAAGTGTTTTAATGAAAAAAGAAATAAATATTTATTGCAAATTTAGACTTTTACCCGAAATACTAATTTTTGACTCTCTTTTTTTAAAACTCGAACTAAAAAATGATGAATCTTTAAGCCTAACATTATAAATGGTTTGCATGAAATAGATATTTGATTGCTGTCTAATAAACATATTTAATGTGTTTAAAAGGTTCTTTGACTGTTAATAATAAAAAAAAAGAAATTCAAGAAAATATCGTTCTATGCTTGAAAAGTGTTACTTTTGCAGCCTCGTTTTTTGTTTAGTATGCCCGATGGTGTAATGGCAGCACAAGAGATTTTGGTTCTCTTGGTCTAGGTTCGAATCCTGGTCGGGCAACAGCAAACCTATTGTTAACGAATAGATTGACAATAGGTTTTTTTATTTATGAAAAGAATTTTTGGGTTGATGATTTATTAAACTGGGTTTAATAGCTAAAGTCTGACAGTTAGTAGTTACAATGAACAATAAACTTTTTTAATTAAAATTTACCTAAAAATAGAAGTTGGAAACTTAATCGTTACAATATGATCATATCATTTGGTTAAGGTTTTGACTTGTTTTAGAGAAGAAAAATATTAAATGATATTGTTTTTATTTTTCAAAACTCTCAATCGAATTGAGGTTCTTTTGTATTTTTACCCCTCAAATTACACTAACATTAAAAGCAAAATTCTATGCATATTGCAGTTGCAGGTAACATTGGTAGTGGAAAAACCACCCTCACGACGCTCCTTTCGAGACATTTTAAATGGGAGCCACATTACGAATCGGTAGATGACAATCCTTATCTGGCCAGTTTTTATGAAGACATGAGACGATGGTCATTTAATCTACAGGTTTATTTTCTCAACAGCCGTTTCAGGCAAATTGTTAAGATTAGGGAAAGCGGTAAAAATGTTATTCAGGATCGAACGATTTATGAGGATGCCTTTATTTTTGCTCCCAATCTACACGATATGAACTTGATGAGCACCCGCGATTTCGATAATTATCGTTCGTTGTTTGAGCTGATGGTTAGTTTTATCAAGCCGCCGGAACTACTAATCTATCTTAGAGCATCAGTTCCTACTCTGGTAAATCAGATACAAAAGCGTGGTCGCGATTACGAGGAATCTATCCGACTTGATTATCTGAAGAGTCTGAACGATCGTTACGAGCAATGGATAGAGGGGTACCATGATGGGCCGAAGTTGATATTCAATGTTGATCAGTTAGATTTTGCCGAGAAGCCTGAAGCATTAGGGTTCATAATTGATCAGATCATTGCCGAGCTACACGGTCTTTTTTAGAGTGTTTTAAAATTTTTGGATAATTCTGCGTACTGCTCGGAGGTAGCTTTCTCCAAACAGGTTTACATGGATCATCAGCGGGTAAAGATTGTAATAATCTAAGCGTTGTTGCCATCCTTTTTCTAAAGGATTTGATTGGTTATAAGTTTCGTAAAATGAGTCTGCAAACCCGCCAAATAGTGTTGACATGGCAATATCCACTTCAGGATGACCATAATAGACTGCCGGATCAATCAAAGATGGGAGACCATTTTCATTAATCATAAAATTACCGCTCCACAGATCGCCATGAACAAGTGAAGGCTTAGTTTCTGGAAATATCTCTTCCAATTTTTTATATAAACGCTCGAAAGCGGAAACATCGGCAGAAGAAATATTTCCTCTATCGCGCGCCAGCCGCACCTGCCTTTCAAGCCGTTCTTGGATAAAAAAATTAATCCATCTATTATGAAAAGTATTGTGTTGATACAACGATCCCATATAATTATCATAATCCAATCCAAACTGGGGAGCCTTGTGGCTGTGCAGTGCAGCAAGCTGTTTAGCAAATTCCATCCAGAAATTTGATTTTTCTTTTCCCTGTTCAATGTAGGTCAACAGCAAAAACGAATAATCGCCAGAGTTGCCGAAATGTATCACTTCCGGTACATCTATTTCACCTGTGGTATGGAGCATTTTTAAACCGGCAGCCTCTTTCTCGAACATACCGGGGTAGAGGTCGGCGTGATTGTATTTTAAAAAGAACCTTTCTTTTCCTTTGGTTATTCTAAAGGCTTCGTTGATAGAGCCACCTGAAAGTGAGTGTTGTAAAATATCTCCTTTGAGATGAGAGAGTTGTTTTGTAAAGAAATCATTCAACGAATTGAGAATCTGTTGTGGAATCATAAGCTCTAATTTTTTAATGTGAGAATAAGTAGCTTTAAGCCATTAATAAATTGCAACCTCTGATATCAGAATTATCAAACCGGCCAAGCACTTCGAATGACCCATCATGCAGTTTCCGGCCTAAATCCTGAGTTGCAATAAAGGCACAAGAATGTACATTGGCCAGATCAATAATATTGATACCGCCTGTAGTTCCATCCTTTAGTAATGATAAAGGATCATTTATATCTCTGATCAGTACTTTCATCCATGGTGGAGTAATAAATTTTCCATTTCCATCCGACCACGCCTGCGAAAATAATTCAGTCATGCCATATTCCGAATGAATAACATCCACTCCAAATCCAGATTTAAGTCTCTTATGCAACTCATCTCGAACCATCTCTCTCTTTCGGCCTTTCATCCCACCTGTCTCCACAATAATGGTGTTTTTCAGTTTAAAAGAGCGATCACTAACCAAATCAAGAAGAGCAAAGCTAACACCTAAAAGCATCGTTTTTTGCCCTTTTTGATCAAGCTGAGTGAGGGCTTCGGCAATTTCATTAAAATTGTCTTTGTAAAAGCGACTATTTAAATTCTTCGAAGTTTCTATGAGCTTACCAACCATGTAAACCAACGACGATCGCGATGATTCGAGATATGAAGGTAGCATCGCTAAAAAACAGTAATCTTCGGGGGCTCCATAATTCATCCGAAAGTTTTGCAAAAAGCTTTTTTCATATAAAGTGAGGTTATGGTAAAAATGTTTACTGAAAGTTATGCCTGTTGTCCTGCTACTCTCAAACCACTGTTTGGGTGTTGTGCTGCCGCAAATTACTTGATGATTTTTAAAAAAATCTATTGGAAGAAATGGGATTTGATGATAAGATAAAACCTTTTCAGGCTGCAACCGAAGCTTTGTTACAAAATCTCTATAAATGCTATTTGTTTCAAGTTGATAACGAAATATCTCAAGAGCTGTTTCGTTAAAATCATCAATAGAAGCGATTTTGAAAATATTATTAATCTGTTGTTGATTCAGCATTGGCAATTAGCAATTAGCAATTAACAATTGGCAATTTGTAGTTAACAATTAATATAGTTGGTGTTTGAAAACGAAATTTCTCTTTCTGATATTGCTGTCAACGTTGCTGTTTTGGTTTAGCTCCTGTGTCGAAAAGCAGGTGTATCCTGATATTCCATCACTTGGATTTAAAACTTTTATCAAGATGACACACCCTGCAGGTTATGATTCAGTTGGGATCATTGTACTGACCTATACCGATGGTGATGGCGATTTAGGCTTGGATAAAAAAGACACGACTTCGTATAATTTTTTTGTTACTTATTATAAAATGAATAATGGGGTATTGAGTCCGGGAACGATTTTTAATCCTGTTACACAAACTTACGATACTATCTTTTTCAATAATCGTTTTTATGATCTTGCTCCACCTGATTACATTGGCTGGATAAAGGGAGAGATCGAAGATACAATAAGGCCTCTATATGACCCTCGTTCATCGAAAAGTCGGGATACGATAATGTTTCAAATTTATATGACAGACCGTGCAGGTAACAAAAGCAATATCGTGGAAACCCCGATTATAGTAGTGCAAAATCCTTAATGAGCCACAAATACTTTTGTGGAAAAATCATTTCGCTGAAATCCCGAACCTAATAATCTAAAGCCTAATTTTGTGTCGTAATATCAACTCATTTTTTATTTTGTTTTGAGATGAGGTATAAAGCTTACGAGAGCAGGAAAGTTTTACTTAAGGTTTTTGTTTTGGTAACAAGCATTGTTTTTACCATCAGGCTTTTTTATGTCCAGTTGATTGATGAGCGTTATGTGTTGTCAGCCAATAACAATGTATTACGTTATGTTACTATCTATCCTGCTCGCGGTACTGTTTACGATCGAAATGGTAAATTGCTGATATACAATGAGGCAGCTTACGATCTTATGGTAATACCACGCCTTGTAAAACAAATTGACACTCTTGAATTTTGCCGTATAGTGGATATTACAAAAGAGGATTTTATTAAAAAAATGGAAAAAGCACGTAATTATTCACCTTTTAAAGAGTCTGTTTTCGAGCCTCAGATTAACAAAGAGAGCTATGGATACATAGAAGAAAAGCTATACAAATATCCTGGTTTTTATGTTCAGTCGCGCACTCTTCGAAAATACCCTCATGCTACGGCAGCACATTCATTAGGTTACATTGGCGAGGTAAGCCCTCAGGATATCGAAAACAATCCCTATTATAAAATGGGCGATTACGTTGGGAAGAGTGGCATTGAGAAAGCTTACGAAGCTGACTTAGGAGGAGTAAAGGGGCTTAAGATTAGGATGGTAGATGTTTTTAACCGCGAAAAGGGAAGCTATCTTGATGGTCGGTATGATACTGCTGCAATTTCAGGCAATGATATCACTATGACTATAGATCTCGATTTACAGGAATATGGCGAGATGCTAATGAAGAACAAAAGAGGATCAATTGTGGCTATCGAGCCTTCAACCGGCGAGATACTTGCGCTTATCTCTTCACCCTCATATGATCCTAATTTGTTGGTTGGCCGTATTCGCAAACAAAACTACCCTTTGCTTGAAGCCGATTCGCTAAAACCACTTTTCAATCGAGCATTATTGGCCACCTATCCGCCGGGATCTACCTTCAAATTAGCTGGCTCACTTATTGGCTTACAGGAAGGGGTGATTACTCCGGAAAGCAGGTTTTCATGCAGCGGCAAAAGCTCAAGTCCTATAAAATGTAGTCATGATCACTATTCTCCGCTTGCTCTGCGAGAGGCAATTCAGGAATCGTGTAATCCCTATTTCTGGGGTGTTTTCAAAAGTGTGATTGATAATCCAAAGTATAATTCCACCGAAAAAACGTTCAGACGCTGGCGAGAATATCTTCTCAGTTTCAATTTTGGCAAAACTTTTAATAGCGACCTCACTGTGGAGGTTTCTGGAAATGTGCCAAGTGTAGAATACTACGATAAATATTTTGGAAAAAACCACTGGCGATCAATGACGATACGTTCATTATCAATAGGGCAGGGCGAACTGCTAATAACTCCGTTACAAATGGCCAATATGATGGCTATTATTGCCAATCGGGGTTTTTATTATAATCCTCACATTGTAAAAGCTATTAATAGAGAAAATGGAATAGAGTATAACCGGCCCGACAAAAAGGTAACGATGGTAGAATCCCGACATTTTCAGCCAGTAATTGACGGTATGTATTTAGTTTATAATAGCGAGAGAGGAACGGCACGGTGGTATAGGGATGCTGATATTGTCATGTGTGGGAAAACGGGTACTGTTCAAAATCCACACGGTAAAGATCATTCTGTTTTTACCGCTTTTGCGCCAATGGATGATCCTAAAATTGCTATTGCCGTAGTAGTGGAAAATGCCGGATTTGGTTCAACTTACGCTGCACCTATAGCTACTTTGATGATGAAAAAATATCTACAAGGCGATTTTGAAAAGCCCTATTACGAGGAAATAATCCTTGAAGCTAATATGATTGAATAATGCCAAGATCAAGAAGCAACATAACACAAACACTTGACTGGCCGGTGGTATTAATTTATCTCGCTATGATCTTTTTTGGTTGGGTAAATATTTATGCCGCTGTTTACAATGCTGATCATCATAGTATTTTTGATTTAACCCAAAGTTACGGGAAACAATTGATCTGGATTGGATCTTCAATTTTGATTGCACTGATAATCTTATTGTTTGACGCAAAATTCTTTTCTGTTTTTGCCTACCTTATTTATTGGCTAACCCTTCTTTCGTTGGTCGTTGTTCTATTTTTCGGGAAAGAGATATCAGGTTCGAAATCGTGGATAGAAATAGGGAATTTTGCCTTGCAACCCTCTGAGTTTGCAAAATTTGGGACAAGTCTTGCTTTGGCAAAATTTCTTAGCGACACCAACATAGATTTAAAAGAATTCCGCCAGTTGATTAAAGCCATAATTATAATTGCCATCCCTGTTATCTTAATTGAACTGCAAAATGACACGGGCACAGCGTTGGTTTTCATCTCCTTTGCTTTAGTTTTTTATCGTCAGGGGATGCAGGGGTCTATACTTTTTTTTGGTTTTGGGATTATACTCCTGTTCTTTCTTACACTTTTAATCAACAACATTGTATTAATAGGTATATTGGCTCTTATTATGGTTGTCATGCTTTTTCAAATCAATCGTACTCCAAAAAATATCACTACCATCCTCGCCATTTTCATTTTTGCTGTAATGTTTGTCTTTAGTGTGAATTATGCCTTTAACAATATCCTAAAGCCGCATCAGCAAACCCGTGTTAACGTTCTTTTGGGAAAGGAGACCGACTTGCTCGGTGCTGGCTACAACGTTCATCAATCACTTATTGCAATTGGCTCAGGCGGATTAATAGGGAAGGGATTCCTCAAAGGAACCCAAACCAAGTACAATTTTGTACCGGAACAGAGTACAGATTTTATCTTTTGTACGATTGGTGAAGAGTGGGGTTTTATAGGTAGTGTGGCATTAGTAGCTGCCTTTGCACTTCTACTTATCAGGATTATTAATATGGCCGAACGACAGCGGTCATCGTTCAGCAGGATTTATGGTTACTGCCTTTTTTCAGTCTTATTCTTTCATTTTGCTGTCAACATTGCGATGACTTTAGGTTTATTTCCGGTAATTGGCATTCCTCTTCCTTTTTTCAGCTATGGCGGCTCATCTCTCTGGGCGTTTACAGTATTTCTGTTTGTGTTTTTAAGATTAGATGCCGAGAGATTGAATATACTATAATGATTAGTCGTTTATCGGATAAGCGTTACCGTTCCTTTTTTCTCAAAAGGCTTACCTTCGGGGGTCAAACATTTAATGATATAGACATAAGCTCCATCAGGTTGTAGCTTGCCATCAACCTTACCATCCCAACCTTCCTGCGGATTTTTAGTTCGAAAAATAATCCCACCCCATTTATTAAATATGAATAATTCATAGCTCTCTTCAGCAATAAAAGATACGATAGGCTTAAACTCGTTATCAGGAGGGAGCGCCTCAGGAATAAAAGCATTTGGCGCTAAAATTTTAGTTTCCATTTCAAGCGTAAGCTGATTAGATTTGCTTGTAGCTTGACCGTTGCCATTTTCTAAAGCCTCGATAAAATAACTAAAAACGCCTCCCTGACTTGCATACGTTGATACATTATCCGAAAAATAATCTGTATTAGCTGTAACTTCCGTTAAAAGTGCAAACCCCGTTCCTGAATCGCGATATATTCTGTATTTGTCAACACCATCCGGCCAGCCCTCATAATGATTCCAATGTAGTTCATTAATGTAGCCTGCATGAGGCTCGCCTTGCAAAAATATGGTACGGTGGACTTTTGAAACATAAATTGGATTAGAATTCAGCCCGCAACTGTCGGATAAGGTAATTTGATAATAGTAACTTTTTGCATTAAAATTAGCTTTATGATCGTCGTATTGTCTGCCCGGATTATATGTAATAGGGTCGGTTATGTTTTCTATTTTTTCAAAAAAATGATTGTTTTCCGAACGCTCTACTTCGAAATCAAGGATAGGCACCAGGGGTTCTATATCCCAAACCACCCTGATAAAATCATTGTTTTCAACTGAAACAGATTTGATTTTTATTGATTGTGGCTTTGGATAAGTTCGTGATTGAAGTGTTTTTTTACATGAGGAGGATGTTTTTGTTCTGTCTTTATTAAAAGCTCTTATTTGATATGAGTATAGTTTGTCAGGTAATATATCGGTATGAATGAAAGCGGTATCGCTGGGTTGGTTTGTTCCGATCACTATATAGTTTACGCTATCAGTAGAGGCCATAATATCATAACCTCCAAGATCGCCCGGCATATTGATATAGCCTGTCCATACTAAAGAAATGGTATTGGCACAGATGTCAAGGTGTGGCTTTTGAAGCCAAATGGTTCTCAATTCATCCGACCATGCCGACACATAAGGACTTTCGCCCGGGGCACGAGCAATAATCTTATACCTTATTATTGAATCGCAAGGGCTAAGAATAGAAACAGTGTCAGTGAAAGATGTATTATTTATTCCCCAAGCTACGCCAATAGAATCGCCGGTTCCACCTGGCCGTAGTCGTTCAATCCGGTAATATTTAGTGTTATCGGTGTTTGGAAACCATGAGAGTATAGGACGTTCATCGGCTGTTATACTGATTGAGTCAACTTCCGGTGTCTGAAGGTTGGTTTGCCCTAAGACCGTTATTTGAAAAAATCTCGACAAACATAAAATACAGATTGCAAATACTTTGCAAACAGGGATTAAGCGTTTTGAAAAACAGGTATTCATTACTCAGTCTTTTTTCCAACTACAATACTTAGCATTGAATTGGGATCAAGATAATTAACGGCCAAATCCTGAATTTCTTCTTTAGAAATAGATTTTATTGTAGTTATCATTTTTTTGTAAAAGCTGATATCTTTCTGAAAAGTAAGCATTGTTTTAAGTAACTCGCTTTGACCAAATGATCCATCGGAGAGTTGTAACAGGTTTCCGAGCATATAATTTTTTACAAGGTTGAGTTCCTGCTCTTCGGCCGGAGCTTTTCTGATACGCTCAATTTCATTGATTATCTCATCAATAGCTGGCTTAGTAACTTCAGCGCCCACTTGTGTAACAATTTTGAAAAGTCCGGAAAACTTCAGATTAAGAAAAAATGAATTAATCCCGTATGTATAACCTTTGTCCTCACGGATGTTTTTCATAAGTCTTGAGCCGAAATAACCACCAAGCATAGTGTTCAGTACCTGCATGCCGATATAGTCAGGATGATGTATGTTAAAAATGGGCTTACCGATATTGATACATGACTGCAACGAATTGACCTTTTCAAAAAAGTGAAACCCTGATGCTGGCTCAGCCTCATAAGCGCCCTGTGGCTTGATATTATTCTCCTCTATCAAATGTTTGCCAAAATAAACGTTCAACAGTTCAGCAATATTTTCAGGCATCAAGCCCGAAATGACAATTTGAAATTTGGAGGTTTTGTAAAACATTTCGTAAAATTCTATCAAGTCGGTCGGAGTGATATTATCATAATCCTCAAGTTTTGCATAGCGATTATATATATGGTTTTTACCAAAAGCCAGTTTACCGAAATGCCGATAGGAGAGTACTTTTACTTTTTCCATATCTACCATAAAATTTTGCCTGTAACGATCTGTTAAGGTTTTTAGCTCTTTTTCAGGAAAGGTAGGTTTTAGTACTATATCGCTAAGTAGCGGGATGAGCGCTTTAAGATATTTCGTCAGGCAAACCAAGGTTATACCAGCGCTATCCCTACCACTGTTCAATCTGATTGAGGCGCCATAGTTGTCAATTATCTCGGCTATTTGGTCGGATGTATAATTATGAGTACCCTCTCTAAGGCAAAGGTTTGTAAAACCGGAAGTTAATGGGTTTTTGCCAAACACCGAACCGGCATCAAAAAGAAGATCAACCTTTGCAACTTCAAGTTCGCCAAAATTAATCCCCCAAACATCAACTCCATTATCCAAGTTAAAATGTATTGGATCTTGCAGGTTAATATCATAAATGGCGCTGATAGGCGGTTCGGTCTTTCTGAATAGGTTAGTATGCATCTCTTTTTTAAAATATTTATCGGTTATTGTTTGTTCTTAGCAAGATAATATAGTGTGCTGCATTGTTCCGGTTGAATAATTCGGCGGGCTACATCCCGAATTTTATAAGTAGATACTGCATTATATTTATCAATCTCTGAGTTTATTAGTTCGGCATCTCCTAAAATCTCGCCAAATGCAAGATTGATGGCTTTGTTAAGAACATTAACCTTTGAAAGGGTAAGCCGCGCTTCCAACTTATTTTTTACCTTTTGTAATTCTATGTCGTCAGGTACCTCGTTTTGGATAATATCTATCTCATCCATTAATGTTTTTTCGGCCTCCTTTATTTTTATTCCTTTTGACGGCCTACCTGTAATAACAAAAAGACCCGGATCAAAATTTCCGGTAATAAAACAGTCAATGTCGGTAAAAATTCCTTTTTCCATTACTAAACGCCTATATAGGCGTGATGATTTTCCGTTCCCAAGGATGTCTGAAAGTAGATCAACAGAATGATAATCGGGATGAGTGCGCTTGTGCATTTTCCATGCCTTATACAGTACATTGGCAGGCACATCTCTTTCAATTTCAAGAAACCGCGGTTCTGTTTGTTTTGGCTCATCAGGTAAATTTCTTTTGTTCTCTCCGTTGTTTTTTATTGATGAAAACCATTTTTCTGCCAGACTTTGTACCTCGTCAACCTTAACATTACCGGCAACAGCCATGACGGCGTTGGCAGGGTTGTAAAAAGTGTTGTAAAAAGCCTTTACATCCTCCATTACAGCATTTTGTATATGACTTATCTCTTTACCTATGGTAGGCCAGCGGTAAGGATGTACTTTATAGGCAAGTGGGCGCAACAACATCCAGGCATCTCCATATGGCTGGTTAAGATGTGTTTGTCGAAATTCCTCAGTAACAACGTTACGTTGTGTTTCTAAACTTTTCTCTGAAAAAGCAAGTTGAAACATTCTATCTGACTCTAACCAAAAACCGATTTCTAAATTTTGCACCGGTAAAGAGAGATAATAATTGGTGAGGTCGGTAGTCGTATAGGCATTGTTGATCCCCCCAGCCCTTTCAAGTGGCTCGTCATATTTTGGAATATTTATAGAGCCTCCGAACATAAGATGCTCGAAAAGATGAGCAAAACCGGTTTTGTCAGGATTTTCATCGCGCGAACCTACATCATAAATAATACTAATTGCAGCTAATGAAGTGTATTTATCTGTATGAACAATCACACGAAGACCATTGGGGAGCACAAACTTTTCAAAGTGAATCATGCTAACAATTCTTTTAATAACTATTTCTTCAAAATGTTCTTTGAGAACAAAATAGAGATTTCAGGAGATTTTGGTACAATTCAAAACTTTGCTCAATTAAGCAAAAGTGATGCCCTATCATGCAAATTCTTGTTTATTTATTTAATAAATCCAAAGCTACAACTTAATTGCTAACAAACCTCAAAAGTACTTTGTTCTTTTTAAGTGTGTTTACCGCAGCCAGTTTGACGATTCTCGACATGATAATAGTAAGTCGTTTACGGAATCCGACCTAAAGCAGAACCTCGATCTTGTTCTGGAGGGCAGACCTGTGCCTATTGAGCAAATACCTATTATCGTATTCAGTATTAAATGATAAAACAACCCGCAGTTTGAAAGCATTTCAGTTATATCATAAAATGATCATAGACACAAGAATTGTTATCCGATTTATCTTTTGTACTGCAAAAAAATTAATTTTGCAGCGGAGAAATGCCGGAGCGGTCGAACGGGGCAGACTCGAAATCTGTTGGCCGGCTTAGCTGGCCCGGGGGTTCGAATCCCTCTTTCTCCGCAAGTCAAAAAAAATACCACTTAAAGGGCGTTTTATTTCGATGGAACAACCAAATTTTATTTAAGTTGTTCCTGAAAAATAAAAATAATAAGACGAAGCGTTTTGTTGATTTGACGATTTCCCTTTTAGTGGATCATAAAATAGACCCTCTTCCTCCGCAAAAAGGGTGTAAATGGTAGTATATCATAAACTGTGTAAGTTTAAAAGCCAAAGCGGATGTGGAGTAAGTCGGAAAATTAATAACAAAGTCATAGTATGGCTTAAAGCCATGCTATGCCTGAAAACTATCTTAATCAGGTTAAGCGATAGGATTTCCTCATTTGGTAAAGGTAACGGGGGTAACGTTACTATCGCTGAAACTGGCTACAAACAACCTTTTTGCTTTTAAAACAACAATCACCAAGCGCAAATCCGACTTTTTTTTTGAACTTGCCTAAAATATTTGGATGTTTTTTTTACGAAAAATATCATTCGTTTTAAAACATTTTACTATATTTGGCATCAATATTTTAATACAAAAATCTAAGCGGAGGCGCTTATGAAACACGCTAATTACTTTTTAAACCGGCTTTTTGCAGAATGTTGCTTCCTCTTTAAGCGAATATTTCTTCTTTTTACCCGGCTTACCTACAACAGCATCTCCGGGGATTACGATCTTGATTCCGAAATGATGATTGGACTCTGCCCTGTGTCAAATACCGCTCAGGTGCAAAATGTTTTACATAAAATACTTAACTACAAGCCTATTACCCTGGCATGGGAAAACAATATGCTGAATGTATCGGGCAATAACAAGTCCGGTAAATTGTCATTTATTAATAACCTTTTACGAACCACTCACTGTTTTACGGGGAATGGTTCGCTTATTTTCTTAATCTTACTTAATTATGAAAAACATTCTATCTGCATTATTGATTTTATTCGCTATTAATGCATACACACAGATACCTGAGATAGTTTGGCAAAAGTGTTATGGTTCACCGGAGTCAGACGGGAGTTATGGGATTGTTTCCAAAGGTGATGGATTACTAATTGCCATACATTTGTTAGATTCTATCCCTGGAGCAACCAATTACCATGGCAAAGGTGATATATGGATAATAAATACTGATAGCACGGGAAATATTATCTGGGAAAAATGTTTTGGAGGAAGTAGAGGTGATGTGCCTTGGAAATTGATAAAAAAATCTGAAGATGAATTCTTTATTTTTGGAGTTACAGCTTCAACTGATGGCGATGTACAATCTGGAAACAATGGCTATTTTGATTTGTGGGTTGTAAAAATCAATGATCAGGGCGATATACACTGGGAGAAAACATACGGATGCACCGGGCACGACTATCCAAGGGATATGATTTTAACTCCCGATGGCGGCTTTGTTATGATTGACCGTATTGGTATCGGAGGCGGCGATGTTACCCACTTTTATGGCGTAGGCGATTGCTGGATGGTAAAATGCGACTCCTTAGGCAACATTGAATGGGAGAAAACCCTTGGCAACGATGGTTTGGATAACTGCGTTTCGTTGACGATCAACAGTTCGGGCAACATAATGATGATAGGCGGGGCCCAAAAGCATGGCGGCTTAGTGGAATGTTACCCCGATGGGGGATATTCGGATGTATGGATTGTTGAATTAGATATGCAGAGCAATATTCTGGCACAGTATTGCTATGGGGGGAGCGATTATGATCTAGGATATAAGTTCATCGAGCTTGATGAGGGTTATGTTTTTTTGGCAGTAACATACTCAAATGATGGTGATGTATCCGGTCTGCATGGCCCTCCGGGATACAAGAGTGATATCTGGGTGGTTAGGCTAAATGAACAAATGGAGATCATCTGGCAGAAATGTATTGGAGGTTACTATGGTGATCATCCCAATTATATTACCCAAACGGAGGATGGCGGGTTTGTTGTAATCGGACCAACTTATTCAAACAACGGCGATGTAAGCGGCAATCCCTCATATCCGGGCAATCCCGCCATTTGGGTAGTAAAGTTAGATTCACAAGGGAGCATTGAGTGGCAAAAAGTGTATGGCGGCGTGGGGCATGATGGTTTGGACAATCAACACACAGTATTAAAGAAAAGCGACTATAATTATGTAATTGCCGCATCAACAAATAGTAGTCCATCCCATGATGTTCAGTGCGAACAATTTATAGACTTCAATGCATGGATTTTTGAGATAGCGCTACCGGATACCACCTATATAATCACCCCGCCTGTAGGCGCAGGTGAGGTAAGGGTTTATCCTAATCCAGCCATCACCGAGCTATGGCTGCAACTATCGGATAACATACCGCCGGTGCAAGCGCAAATTGAGCTATACAGCCACACAGGCAAGCTACTTTACAAAGCTCAGCCAACCGGCCATTTTCATAAAATTGATGTAACACACCTGCCGTCAGGTTTGTACCTGGTAAGGCTTTGGGATGGCGAAAGGTGGAGTACTGAGAAGGTGGTTGTGGAGTAAGCCGGAAAATTCATAACAATGGCGGTATCTCACAAACGCCAAACTGCTGTGCTTCGATTTCGCCCAGCAATCATGTTACTTTCGATGGTTGCCGAACTTGTCGGAGTACTGGTTAAGTAACGTACTTCAACTACGCTCCTTTGCCCTCAATCTCAGCGCCTTGCAATTAGACGCTTCTAAGACACCTTGCGGTTTTTTAGCCACATATTTATTTTGATACAGCCCCAACTTTGCAATGCGGAACACTCAAAATCAATTTTTTATCAACAGTTTATTTTTTATAAATAGGACTTAAACATGTTTTTAAGGATCGGCTACTTTAATGTTACGGTAGGTTTATCAGGTATGACTTCACCATCTTTGACTGGATTAAGAATTAGATTAAAGGATTCTTCGACTTGCTCCACCGATGGCATTGTGTTATGCACCTCAAATTCCTTGAATACCTCTTGCATCTCATTATAATAGAGCAGCAAATCAAAATTTATCTTGGTGCAGATTGACCGAGTTTATTTGACTTCTATTTTTACACCTTCTTTCGCACTATTCAAATTTAACACGTCAATTCGGGAACCCGTAGTAAATTCGATCCGCTTTCATCTAATTGAACATCAATTAGATGAAAGCTGCTGATTGCGGGTTAGGTTGTTGGAGAAAGAGCCTCTAACTCCACAACTTCATACTAAAAAATCACTTACATCTTTCTCTCCACATACTTCGTATGCAACAAGTCGTGGGATAATGCTCCCAACGGCTTTTTCAAGAAATTATCGTAAAGGTATTTGATTTCAGGATTCTCATGCGATTTGCGAATAAATTTATGAGAATCTTCTTCATATATTGATTCAGCACGTTTCATCCTGATTTCTGTATTTGTGGGTATAGGCTGACCGCCACCACCCAAGCAGCCACCCGGACAAGACATCACCTCAATAAAAGCGTAAGGCGATGTGCCGTTTTCAATCTGTTCCAATAAAATCCGAGCATTCTTAAGTGTATGCGCTACTGCTACTTTCAATATTGTACCATTGATATTGATATCGGCCTCACGTATGCCGTCCATTCCTCTGACTGCTTTTAAATTGACATCTTTCAAAGTGTCGCCTGTCAGAATTTCATAAGCAGTTCGCAAAGCAGCTTCCATCACGCCGCCTGTAGCTCCGAAGATAACTGCAGCGCCTGTTGATGTCCCAAGCGGATTATCAAAATCTTCTGTAGGCAAAGACTTAAAGTCAATACCGACTTCCTTGAACATACGTCCTAATTCTCTGGTGGTCAACACATAATCCACGTCAAAAAAACGATCTTCTGCCGTCAGCTTCATTTTCTTTTTCCAATAATCGAAAGCGCCATCCATTTCCGGACGTTTAGCTTCATACTTTTTCGCTGTACAGGGCATCACTGAAACCACCACCATATCACGCGGATCAATGCCTGCCTGCTCGGCATAATATGTTTTGGCAATAGCGCCAAACATTTGCTGGGGCGACTTACAAGTAGAAAGATGAGGCAAAGATTTGGGGAAGAAATGTTCGATGAATTTAATCCATCCCGGTGAACAGGAAGTTATCATCGGCAATGTTCCATTGTTTTGTATGCGGCTGATTAATTCGTTACCTTCTTCAATAATGGTCAAGTCGGCAGTGAAATTTGTATCAAATACTTTGGAGAAGCCTAAACGACGCAATCCGGCTACCATTTTTCCGGTTACCAAGCTTCCCATGGGCATGCCCATTTCCTCACCGATACCAACACGAATTGCCGGTGCAGTTTGTACAACTACAACTTTTTTAGGATCATGAATGGCTTCCCAAATTTGGCTGACATGACTTTTTTCAATTATGGCGCCGGTCGGACAAACCAATGCACATTGTCCGCAATTGGTACAATCCACCATGCCCAATCCCATGTCCATAAAGGTGGAAATTTTGCTTTTTTGCCCCCTGCCTGCAAAATCAATGGCGCTGACGGTTTGCACTTCTTTACATACCGCCACGCATCTGCCGCAGAGAATGCATTTTTCAGGGTCGCGTATCAATGAAAGTGAAGAATAATCTCTTTCCAATTGTTTGGGTCTGGTACGAGGTAATCTCCTTTGATCAATACCAAACTCATAGGTAATTTGCTGCAATTCGCAACGCTGATTACGTTCACAAGTTTGACAATCCAAGGGGTGATTTGCCAATAACAACTCTACATTCATCTTACGTGCTCGTAAGATGCGGGCATTGTTGGTAGTAATTTCCATGCCATCAGTAACCTTCGTAATACAAGAGCGCAGCAATGATTTAGCGCCTTTTACTTCTACTACGCATATTCCACAAGATGCATTGGAAGAAACATCTTTCAAATTACACAAAGTTGGAATCCTGATACCCGCCTGCATACATGCCTGCTCAATGGTCATTCCCTCTTGAACCTCATATGGTTTATTATCTATAATTACTTGCATAGTTTCTATTTTTAATATTTTGCATAATATTATTCATCACAACGTACATCGCATCTCAAACAACGATTTACTTCGTTAAGGGCTTGCTGACCGGTATAACCGCAATCTACCTCCATAAAGCTTCCTATTCTATCTCTTACATCTAACTTATAAGATACGTTTTTGTTAGATTTTTTCAGATCTTCAGGAACTACATTTCTATAGGTAAACTTCTTATACAACCGGTCATAGCGTTTTTCCTGCATCAAATCAAAATCAATAATTTCCACCGCCTTTTTAGCCATACCCATTGCTTCGGCAGCAGTAGAAGGACCGGTTACTGCATCTCCACCGGCATAAATTTTAGCCTTGGTGGTTTGCTGTGTCAATGGATTAATCTTAATTCTTCCACCCCAAGAAGCTATTTGTAAACCTTCAGCTTTCCATAAATCAGAATCTACCGTTTCACCAATTGCTAATACAATGGCCTCGCAAGGTATTTCATCAAACTTGCCGGTCTTAACAGGCTTTCTTCTGCCCGACGTATCTATTCCACCGCAAGTCATCAATTCTACTTTCAAGCCTTTCACCTTATTGTTAGCATCAACAATCACTTCTGCCGGTGACGACATGAAATGGAATTTGATACCTTCAGCTTCCGCCTCTCTGATTTCAGCATCATTAGCAGGCATATCACATTTTTCGCGACGATATACTACGGTAACATCCTTGCGGTGTCTCCACAAGCTTCGGGCAACGTCTATGGCCACATTACCACCACCAATTACAACTACTTTCCAAGCAGCAGGTGGTTCCTTACCCAAAGCAAATGATTTGAGTAGTTCCGTTCCCATATAGACACCTTTAGCATCTTCACCCGGTATATTCAACCCCATCTCTTTCCAAGCGCCAATAGCAACATAGATGGCATCATACTTAGCTTCCAACTGCTTTAATGAAATATCTTTGCCGATAGTAGTATTCTGTTTGAACTTAACGCCCAATTTTTTAATCAGATCTACTTCTTTTTTCAACACTGCATTGGGCAAGCGATAACGAGGAATGCCGTATCTCAATAATCCACCCGGCTCGGGGAAGGAATCATAAACGACAACCTCATGACCCAAACGTACTAAGTAGAATGCGGCAGTCAGACCGGCAGGACCGGCACCCACAATGGCGATCTTCTTGCCCGTATCCGGAAGCTTTTCCTTGATTAATTTCCGATATATCATATTTTCATTACCCAACTTATACATAGTATCAGCCAAGTAGCGGTGTATTTCTCCCTGAGAAACCGGCTCATCTAACATTTCACGGCGACAGCGCATCTGGCAATGGAAGTGACAAATTCTGCCTATGGTTCCGGGAAGCGGATTGTCGCGCAAGGTTACTTCAAAAGCATCTTCAATGCGATTTTCTTTGATTAATTCAATATAGGCCGGGATATCCATGTGTAGGGGGCACGAATTTTCGCATAAAGCTAAGAAGAGTTCTTCACAAACACCTGCATAGCAACGTTTCTCATGGATGTGTTCCTCATACTCATGCCTGAAATACTTCAGAGTCGTAAGAATAGGATTGGGAGCAGTCTGTCCCAGTCCACAAATTGCTGTATCCTTGATGGTCTGGCTCAGCATTTCCAGCATATTCAAATCCGCATTGGTTCCCTGTCCGCGCGTAATCTTGGTTAGTATTCTCAAAGCCTGTGTCAAGCCTTCGCGGCAAGGTGTACACTTTCCACAGGATTCGGCAGAATTAAACTCCAAAAAATAACGAGCAACGTCAACCATACAGTTGTCCTGATCCATTACTACCATACCACCCGAACCCATGATAGCGCCAATCTTGGCTAAGGATTCATAATCAACTGCAGTATTAAATAATTCCAAAGGAATGCATCCGCCTGAAGGACCTCCTGTTTGAATGGCTTTGACTCTTTTAACGGTGCTGCCCGTACCTTCACCTATATCAAATACAAATTGATTGATAGTAGAACCCATGGGCATTTCTACCAATCCGGTATTTTTAATTTTTCCTACTAATGAGAATACTTTGGTGCCTGGGCTCTTTTCTGTTCCTGTTTCGCGGAACCACTGTGCTCCCCTGTTGATGATAACCGGAATATTGCACCAGGTTTCCACATTATTGATATTGGTAGGATGACCGTATAAGCCTTTAGCAGAGGGGTAAGGAGGGCGCGGAACGGGACGGCCAGCTTTTCCTTCTATTGAGGCGATTAAAGCCGTTTCTTCCCCACAAACGAAAGCGCCTGCGCCTTCTACAAAATCAAACTTAAAACTAAAATCCGTTCCTAATATCTTGTTACCTATCAAACCTAAAGCTTCAGCTTGCATTTGAGCTTTTTCCAATCTCTTGACTGCCAAAGGATATTCAGCACGAATATAGGCAATACCTTCGTCGGACCCCATGGCGTAAGCGGCTATCATCATACCTTCTAAGATGGAATGAGGATCGCTTTCAATTTCATTGCGGTTCATGTAAGCTCCCGGGTCGCCCTCATCGGCATTACAAATAAGATATTTTTTTTCACTATGGTTTTTCTTCATCAACTCCCATTTCACACCGGTAGGGAAGCCCGCGCCACCACGACCACGCATGCCTGAATTTTTCACTTCAGCGATGATGTCATCAGGTGTCATGCCTGAAAGCACTTTGAATAATGCACGGTATCCACCTACAGCCAAGTAATCTTCAATGGATTCAGGATTTATCAAACCTGCATTGCGCAAAACGATTTTTTTCTGACCTTTGAAGAAAGGAATTTCATTCCACAAAGGATATTTCTCGTAACCTGTGCCATATTGGAACTTAGAAGTAATAAAATCCCAATTCTCAATGCGACACAATACTTTGCGCTTGTATATATTACCAGACATACCGCCATCTAAAATCTTAATTGCATCTTTGGTATCCACACGGGCATAAACCAACAAAGGTTTACCCGGCTGATAGAGCGTAACCAATGGTTCTTCTGCACAGAAGCCAAAACAACCTGTTGGTTTTATGATGCAATCATATTTTCGTTGTGCCGCATGCTTTTGCAAGGTTTCGTAAAGAGCATCAGCACCATTTCCGATACCGCAAGTTCCCATACCCACCATCACCATAGGTACATCCGGCAGGATATTTTTCTTCAGGGAACTGCTGAATTGTTCGAAGTTATTTAGATTGATTTTTTGCATAAGAGGAAGATTTAACTTTTTTCAAAATTTTCAGCAACTTAGGTGCATTCACATTACTGTGGATAACGCCATCAACCGCAACTACCGGCGCTTGTGCGCATTGTCCGAAGCAAGCAACCGTGCGAATGGTAAACTCATTGTCAGGGGTTGTGTAGCTTGGTTCCGTTTCATCAAACTCGTAACGAAAACCCAAAATTTGCCCCACGCTGTTGAGCAATTCGCGAGAACCCTTGGTATGACAAGCAGTGCCGCGACAAACCACTATCGTGTGCTTTCCCTGAGGTTTTAAATTAAAAAATGAATAAAAAGTAGCAACGCTATATACCTGAGTGGCAGGTACATTTAATTTTTTAGCTACTTGTAACAAGGTTTTTTGTGGAAGAAATTTTAAAGGATTTGCTTCCTGAACAGCTTCCAAGGTTGAAAGTAAAACGCCGGGGCTACCCTTGTACTTTCCGACTATCTCGTCAAGTACTTTCTCTTCCACCTCATAAGGAGTTAGTGTGTCCATATGCTTATCAGATTTGAATTAATAATTTGATTGTTGAAAAAAACAAAATAAGACGGGCTTATCTATTAATAATATTATTACTTGCAAAAGTAACATATTGATTACATACAATTACACGATTTAACATTAAATTAATGATTTTTTTTCGTTAAATATAATATCTCTAAATAAAGAGAAAAATCTACAATTGCATTATACCATTCGAGAATTTTTTTTTGACTATAAGTGATGTCAAGCTATTACATCATATTACATCATACTGCGCATAGGCATTTGTAGCAAAGGCTACTCTTCTTTCTTCTCAACAAGAATACATTAGGTAGTTAAGAACATACTTTCAATGGAAAACAGCTTTTTCTGATGCAAAGATGATGTTTCGTTTTATATTTCATAATTGGGCGCATTATTTTTAAAAAAGATTGTAACGAGTACTTACAGGTTTTTTTGTTCAAAAACGTAAATCGAATCAATCAATAAAAAGCTATGATTTGCTTAATTATTGATTAGTTTAGATTAATCTCAATTTATTTTTTCTTAAATGCTAAGTCCATGTTAAAAGTTTATCATGAAAAAGGAGCTTTTTTTCTAAAAAATGTTTTTTTTAAACAATTTTATGATTCCTTAGTTTTTCACTGAAAGTCAATATTTAACGAGCTTTCATTAAGATGGTTGTAATTAATTGGTGGGAAAAAATGTAAATATTTATCAACAATTATAAAAAAGTGGGAAATATTGTATTACATTTGGCGATAATTTTTAAACCCACTAATTGTGTTTACTTCAACTTACGAATGTAAAATTGATGATAAAGGCAGACTGGCGCTTCCGGGTAAGCTTAAGGCTGAACTGATGCCGGTTTTAGCTGATGGCTTCATCTTGAAGAGAAGTGTTTTTAGCCCTTGTCTGGAATTGTGGCCAAAAAAGGAGTGGGATAAGACCTTGACAAGGATAAATGCGTTGACGCGGTTTTCGCGGGAGAATGCAAAAATGGTTCGTGCTTTCCTTGCTGGCGTAAAGCAAGTTGATTTAGATGGTACAGGAAGGATAAATATCCCCAATGACCTGATCATTTTTGCAGGTATTCAAAAAACAGTTGTAATTGCTTCACAGATCAGCATTATCGAAATTTGGGACAAGTCAAAATACGAAGAGGAGGTTTCGATAGCTAATGATGTTGAGTTTGCCCAAATGGTGGAAAATATTCTTGGCGGTTTAGAACCTGATAACACCATTTAGCTATGTATCATCAGCCGGTAATGTTAAAAGAGAGTATTCAGGGGCTTAACATTAAACCCAACGGGATTTATGTTGATGCGACCTATGGGGGTGGAGGACATTCGGCAGCCATACTCCAAGGGATGCCAAAGGGCAGATTGATCGCCTTCGATCAAGATAAAGATGCGCTGGTAAACAGGATAAATGATGTACGGTTAACCTTGGTAAATCATAATTTCAGATATTTAAAACAGTTTCTAAAATATTATAATTCACTTCCTGCTGATGGAATAATAGCTGATTTGGGCGTTAGCTCGCATCAGTTGGATAGCAAGGAGCGCGGTTTTTCAACCAGGTTCGGCGGAGACCTTGACCTACGTATGAATCAGAACCAAAAAGTTAACGCTCAATATATCGTAAATGAGTACAATGAAGAGCAATTAGCCTTTTTGTTTAAAAATTATGGAGAACTATCCGCCTATAGCGCTATAGCTCATGAAATTGTAAAAGAGCGAGCCTCCAATAAAATCAAGCTTTTCGAAGATTTAAAACGCACTATCGAACATTTAGCCCCTAAAAAAGAGGAAAACAAATTTTTTGCTCAGATTATGCAAGCTTTGCGTATAGAGGTAAATCAAGAGATTGATTCGTTAAAAGAGTTGTTGCAACAAGCTGTCGAAGTTTTACGACAGGGGGGGAGATTGGTAGTCATTTCTTATCATTCGTTGGAGGATAGAATAGTAAAAAACTTCATTAAAACTGGAAATTTTGAAGGTGTAGTAGAGAAAGACTTTTTTGGAAACAAAAAATTAGTTTTTAAGAGTATCACTTCAAAACCCATTGTACCCTCTGCGGAGGAGATAAAACAAAATAGTCGTTCGCGTAGCGCTAAACTCAGGATTGCTGAAAAATTATAACACCCTTACGATGACTCGAAATGCAAACATATTGAAGTCCGAACAAAAGCAAATTGCTTCAAAAAAGAAAAAGAGAACGATATCCGAGCATGTTCATTCTTTTCTCGACGGGTCATTTATTGCACAAGGTAAGATTAGAGGCAGAATATTGTTTTTACTCTTTTTAGTTCTTTTAGGATTGGGGTATATTAGGAATAACTATTTAGTTGAGCGTACAATAAGAAAATTGAATAAGCTTAATAATGAGTTAGTTGAGCTTCATTACGATTATATTCAAATGAAATCAACAGTAAATCTCAGGACACAGCCTTCGGTGCTTGAAGAAGAACTTCAGGCTTATAATATCAAGCGATTAGAGAGACCGCCAATTAAGATCTTTTTACAACCCTGAAATTCATCCTTATGAAAGAGAATAATAAAACAACGAAAAAGGAGCGGGCTGGTCTTGACAAGGGTGTAATGTCCCGAATTTATATCGTATATGTTTTTTTGCTGTTAATAGCAATCGGTATTTTTTTACGTATCGTCCAACTACAGATTTTTAAGGCTAATGAGTTAAATATTATTGCCGAAAAGCGCGAGTTTCGTTTTGATGACAATATTGAAGCTATGCGTGGCAGCATTTATTCTGAGGATGGGCGCCTGATGGCAACTTCTGTTCCTGTTTTTGAGGTAAGGATGGATGTGGCTTTACCGGATATTAAAGATAGTGTTTTTAATGATAGCGTTACTTGGTTAGCGCTTGGGCTTTCGAAAATGTTTGGCGACTATACAAACTGGGAATACAAACAACGTCTTATTAAAGCCAGAAATGAAAAAAATCGGTTTTTCCTAATTCAGAAAAATGTAACTTTTGATCAGCTTACACAGCTTAAAACACTCCCATTGTTAAAACGTACTAGGGATTACAATTCCCTAATAGTAATTCGAACGCCGAGAAGAGAATATCCTTTTGGCATACTTGCCAGGCGAAGCCTTGGATATTTCAAGGATCATCCAACGGATTCTTTGAAAGTTTTGGTAGGTGTTGAAGGAGAGTATAACGAATATCTTCAGGGAATAAAGGGGCGTCAGCTTAAACAGAGGATGGCTTATGGGGAGTGGAAACCAATAGATCATTTGAATAATATTGAACCTGTTAATGGAAAAGACATTGTGGTTACAATAAACAGTTATTTACAGGATATTGCCCACAGTTCTCTGAAAAATCAACTTATTGCTCATAATGCTGATAAAGGTTGCTTGATATTAATGGAGGTCGAAACCGGTGAATTACGTGCTTTGGTGAATCTGATGAAAGATACGAAAGACGGCGAGTTTAAGGAGAGTTACAACATGGCTGTCGGCGAGCTTTTCGAACCCGGGTCAATCTTTAAGTTACCAGCAATGATGGTAGCGATCGAGGATGGAGTTGTGCAGAAAATTGATTCGGTCTATATAGGTAATGGCGAGGTGAAATACAATAACAGAGTGATGAAGGATTCGCACAGGTTTGATCCTGATGGATGGGTAACTCCTGAAAATTGCCTGGCACATTCGAGCAATGTTGGAGTATCGAAAATCATTTATGATCATTACAACGGAAACAATAAGTCTTTTTATAATAAATTGACTAAAATGTTCTCGGCTGATATTACCGGAGTGGATATCCCCGGCGAACCGAAGCCGTTTATCAAAGACCCACATTTAAAGGACAAACGTAATTATTGGTCGTCAGTTACATTGCCATGGATGTCAATAGGCTATGAGGTTCTTACTACACCACTTCAAATGCTGACCTTTTATAATGCAGTGGCAAACAATGGAAAGATGGTAAAGCCGCGAATAGTAAAGGAAGTAAGAGAAAATGGGAACACTGTAAAAGTATTTGAATCTGAAATAATTAATCCTTCAATATGTTCGCAAAGTACTGTTGCATTGGCAAAACACTTTTTACTATCAACAGTAGAAAATGGTACCGGTAGGAATGTTAAAAACAATGATTACAAAATTGCCGGAAAAACTGGTACAGCCAAGATCAATGAAAATGGTAGATATATTTCCAAATATAATGCATCATTTATTGGATATTTCCCTGCCGACAAACCGAAATTTTCATGTATTGTAGTTATTTACCGACCAAATGAAGGCGCTTATTACGCATCGCAGGTTGCTGCTCCGGTGTTTAAAGAGGTGGCAGACATGGTTTTTGCATTTGCCTATAATATTGATCCTCTAAATAAAAACCAGTTTATCGCTCATAAAGACGAAAATGGCGCTCCTATGAATAGGCTGCCTGATCAGGTTAATCCTCAACTCGCTGAGCTGGTGAATTATGAAGGTGTAAAACCTTTGGAAGAGAGTAAGTGTCCTATGGTTATCCCAGATGTTACTGGCCTTAGTGTTAAGGATGCTACACATTTGTTGGAGGCTTGTAATCTTGTAGTGAAGATACATGGAAAAGGGTTGGTGAAAATACAGTCGCCAGAACCGGGAACGCCATATAAAGCAGGTGATATGGTTGAACTTAAACTTGAAATCATATAGAAGCATGATGGTACGGCAATTAAATAAAATATTGGAAAGTATTGATTTCTTACAAAGAGTTGGAACAACAGATTCGATACTGAGAAATATAAGTTTCGACTCACGTACTGTAGGCCATGATGATTTATTTGTTGCCGTCAAAGGTGTGAAGATGGATGGGCACGATTTTATCCCCGAAGTTATTAATAAAGGTGTTGCCGCCGTAATTTGTGAACGGATACCTGATAATATGCCGGAAAATATCGTCTTTATTAAGGTTAGGAATAGCGCTGTTGCCTTAGGGCAGGCGGCATCAGCTTGGTATGATCACCCTTCGACAAAGTTGAAAGTGATTGGAATTACAGGCACTAATGGAAAAACGAGCACGGTATTTCTGTTATATCATCTCTTTAAGGGTTTAGGTTTTAAAACAGGCCTGCTTTCGACAATTGAGAATAGGATAGGAGATGAAAAAGTAGCTTCAACACATACAACAGCCGATTCAATACAAATAAATAAGAATCTGGCTAAAATGATTGAATCGGGATGCCATTATTGTTTTATGGAGTTAAGTTCTCATGCCATAGATCAGGAGCGAATAGCCGGTTTGAAGATCAGCGGCGCTATTTTCTCCAATATCTCTCACGATCATCTTGATTATCATGTAACATTAGACAATTATATAAAAGCCAAGAAAAAGCTATTTGATGAACTGCCGACCGATGCTTTTGTGCTTGTTAATGCAGACGATAGCCATAGTAAAATAATGTTGCAAAACTGTGTGGCTCGTAAATTTAATTATAGCCTTAAAAGCCCGTCAGATTATAAGGGAAGGATACTCGAAAACAGTTTTGATGGATTATTGTTGCGAATTGATAATCAAGAGGTATGGTGTAGGTTAGTAGGAGGTTTTAATGCTTATAACCTTTTAGCAACTTTTGCTGTGGCTCGTATTGAGGGATTCCAAAATCATGAAGTATTACCATTGTTGAGTTTGCTTGCGCCCGTTGAAGGTCGGTTCCAGATTATTAGGTCAAAGGCCGGAATTACTGTAATAGTAGATTACGCTCATACGCCGGATGCTTTAAAAAATGTACTAAAGACAATAAACGAAGTAAGGAGTGGAAAAGAAAAACTGATAACAATTATTGGCGCCGGTGGCGACCGCGACAGACTAAAACGGCCGCTATTAGCTAAAATTGCTTGTCGGTTAAGCGACCGAGTAATACTAACATCCGACAATCCTCGAACTGAAAAACCTGAAATGATCATTGACGATATGGAAGCAGGATTGGATAGGGATATGAAGAAAAAAACAATTAGAATAACTGATCGCCTCGAAGCCATTAAAACAGCCATAATGATATCGCTTAAAGACGATATAATACTGATTGCAGGAAAAGGCCATGAGACATATCAGGAGGTTAATGGTGTAAAGAGTCATTTTGATGACCGTGAAATTGCAGTAGAATATTTGAATAACTTAAATTCCGATAACTGATGCTCTATTATTTTTTTGGATATCTTGATAAAGTATTTGATTTTCCCGGAGCACGGATGTTTCAATACATCTCATTTCGAGCTGGGATGGCTGTCATTGTTTCACTGATCATCTCCATGATTTTAGGAAAAAGCCTTATCAATTTGTTGAAAAAAATGCAGGTGAAAGAGAGCATCAGGGATTTAGGACTTGAAGGCCAGAAAGAAAAAGAGGGAACTCCAACAATGGGGGGGCTTATTATTCTCGGAGCAATACTAATCCCGACCCTATTATTTGCAGACCTTACCAACATATATATTATCATCATTTTGATTACAACCATTTGGTTAGGCTTTATTGGCTTTATTGATGATTACATTATGGTTTTTAAAAAGGATAAAAAAGGTTTAGCTGCAAAGTTTAAAATCCTTGGCCAGGTTACGTTAGGGCTTTTTGTTGGTTTGATGATGTATTATCATCCAGATATTGTAATTAGAGAAAGAACTTCTGATATCTCTTTTATTGAATCAATAGAAAAGGTTGAAACAGATGATTTGAGGGATGTTGCTAATGATCTTTACTCGAAGAAAAATATTAAATCCACTAAAAGTACGATCCCATTTTTTAAAAACAACGAACTCGATTATTCAATTTTTGTCTCCTGGTTAGGAAAAGACTATCAGCGCTGGACAATTATCGTTTTCGTGGCTGTTGTGATATTGATCATTACATTGATATCTAATAGCGCTAACCTTACTGATGGAATTGATGGCTTAGCTACCGGTGTGTCTGCTATAATCGGCTCAACACTTGCTGTTTTGGCTTATGTTTCGGGTAATATATTCTTTGCTAACTATCTGAATATTATGTATCTACCTGATAGCGGAGAGCTCGTTATTTTCATTGCAGCATTTGTTGGAGCTTGTATTGGTTTTTTATGGTACAACACTTTTCCGGCTCAGGTTTTTATGGGCGATACCGGTTCGTTAGCCTTAGGAGGAATAATAGCAGTATTTGCAATTATGCTGCGCAAAGAGCTTTTAATACCACTGCTTTGCGGCATTTTCTTAGCTGAAAGCGCTTCTGTAGTCATGCAGGTAAGTTATTTCAAATATACCAAAAGAAAATATGGCGCTGGGAAGAGAATTTTTAAAATGTCGCCTTTGCATCATCATTATCAATTAAAAGGCTATGCAGAGCCGAAAATCGTACAGCGATTTTTTATTGTTGGAATAATGTTGGCGGTATTTACAGTAATAACTTTAAAAATAAGGTAATGTAAGCTATGTCGAATTCAATTGCAATACTTGGAGCTGGAGAGAGTGGAACAGGCGCAGCAGTTTTGGCCACCAAAAAAGGGCATAGAGTATTTGTTTCGGATAAAGGTTTAATTGAAAATAAATATAAAGAAGTTCTTTCACAATACAGAATCGAATTTGAAGAGGGTAAGCATACCGAGGAGTTGATATTTGCAGCAGATGAAATAATAAAAAGTCCAGGAATTCCGGATGAAATAGATCTGATCAGAAGGGTCAAAGCGCTGAGTAAGCCTGTGATCTCTGAACTTGAATTTGCCGGAAGATACACAAGAGCAAAAAAGTTGTGCGTAACAGGGAGCAATGGAAAAACAACCACCACCTTACTGTTATACCATATTTTGAAAAATGCTGGTTTGGATGTAGGTTTATGCGGCAATGTGGGGAAAAGTATGGCAATGCTTTTGGCCGAACGCGATTATGATTATTTAGTGATTGAGGTAAGTAGCTTTCAGTTGGATGGCATGTTTGATTTTAAAGCCGACATGGCTATTCTTACCAACATCACTCCGGATCATCTTGACAGGTACGACGGGAAGTTTGAAAATTACGCAGCATCGAAATTCAGGATTATTAAAAATCAAAGAGATACCGACTATTTCATTTATTGTAACGATGATCCGGAAATTTTAAACCGATTAGATATTTATAAGCCCTCGGCAAGTTGTTACCCTTTTTCTATCGCCGGAGATATAAAAAGAGAGGGCGCTTTTTTAGATAGTAAACATCAGCCTAATAAAATGTATTTCAATATAAAATCTGACATCATGATAATGACTTTAGAGGAATTGGCTCTAAAAGGCATGCACAATGCTTATAATACTATGGCCGCAGGCATAGCAGCACGTCTTCTTGATATCCGTAAAGAGTTTATCAGAAATAGCCTCGCTGATTTTCAAGGTATTGAACATCGGCTTGAGTTTGTGGCTACCATCAGAGGTGTTGATTTTGTCAATGATTCGAAAGCTACTAATGTTAATTCGGCATGGTGGGCGCTGGATAACGGGTATAAGCCAATAATTTGGATTGCCGGTGGTATTGATAAAGGAAACGATTACTCTGAGATAGCCGACCTTGTGGCTAAAAAAGTAAAAGCAATTATTTGTATCGGTGTAAATAATGACAAGATTATCAGGCAATTGGGCAGGTATGTAGATGTGTGTGTGGAGGCTGCTTCAATGCAAGAAGCCGTTGAAATGGCCTATCAACTTGGAACTAAGGGCGATCAGGTGTTGCTATCTCCGGCCTGTGCCAGTTTCGACCGATTTAATAACTATGAAGACAGAGGAAATCAATTCAAAAAAGCTGTTATAAATCTTTAGCCTTTGATGCGATGAATAAAACAATAATTAAAGGAGATAAAGTAATCTGGATGATAACTCTCTTTTTTGCTATTACTTCACTATTGGTAGTATATAGCTCAACAGAGACATTAGCGTTTCAAAACAAGACAACAACCGAAAGACTCCTTTTAAAACAGGCTATTGTAATGCTTTGTGGTATTGGCTTACTTTATTTCGCACACACCCTCAAATATGTTTACTATTCCCGCATTAGTCAATTTTTGATGATATTAGCGGGGGCTTTCCTTTTAATGACTTTTTTTGTCGCTCCCGAGATAAATAATGCACAACGCTCTCTCAGATTTACTTTACCAATTGTAGGACAAATATCGTTTCAACCTTCTGATCTGGCAAAGCTTGCGATGATGATTTTCATAGCGCGTTTCCTATCGAAAAACAACACACAAAAGATGGGATTTAAGGAGATGTTTCTCAAAATTGGGCTGCCTCTTTTCATTATTACGCTATTAATTATAAGGTCTAATTTCTCAACGGCATTTCTTCTTTTTGGGGTAAGTATTGTTTTTCTTTTTATTGGAAAAGTAAAAATAAAGCATTTAAGTTACTTGATTTTGATTGCTGTTGCCGGCCTTGGGATGATAATTCTTATCGGATTAATAAAACCGGAGGTGTTTCCAAGGGCTAAAACTTGGGTTAATCGAGTTTCGGCATTTTCAATGTCGAGTGAAAAAGAAGAACCTAACGTTCAGATTGTACATTCTGAAATTGCAATTGCTCAGGGTGGTCTTTTTGGAAAGATGCCCGGCAAAAGTACTCAACGTATCTTTTTACCCCTTGCCTTTAGTGATTACGTTTATGCAATTATTATCGAAGAGTACGGCTTAGTGGGAGGTTTTACAGTGCTTTTATTGTTCACGGCATTGCTCTTTAGGTCAATAAAGATTGCAAGGCGATGCCAGATGAAGTTTGGAGGGTTCCTGGTTGTTGGAATAAGCCTGATGTTGGTTTGTCAGGCATTGTTTAATATGCTTGTTGCAGTTAATTTGGCTCCTGTAACAGGGCAGCCTCTGCCATTTCTTTCAATGGGGGGAACATCGTTTTGGTTTTCATGTATCAGCATAGGGATAATTCTTAGTGTTAGCCGCTCTTTAGAATTGGATTATAAACAACAATATTCAGAAGATCTTTTAGCCAATGGTAGCGAATGAATTGAAAATATTAATTTCTGGAGGTGGAACGGGAGGTCATATATTCCCTGCTATAGCCATTGCCGATGCGCTTAGGAATATAGTTCCCGACTGCGATATTTTGTTTGTAGGCGCATTAGGAAAAATGGAGATGGAAAAAGTGCCGCAGGCTGGTTATCCCATAAAAGGATTACGGATCAGCGCTTTTCAGCGTAGATTGTCACTAAAAAATTTGTCTTTTCCATTTAAAGTTGTTTTTAGTATGGTTAAGGCATACAAAATCATCACCTCTTTCAAGCCAGATGTTGTTGTTGGTGTTGGCGGTTTTGCAAGCGGGCCGACATTAAAGGTGGCTGTTAATCGTCGTATTCCTGTAGTGATTCAGGAACAGAACTCCTATCCAGGCATTACAAATAGACTGTTGGCAAAACATGCTGAAAAGATTTGTGTAGCCTATGACGGGATGGAGAAGTGGTTTCCGGCTGGAAAGATTCTTAAAACCGGGAATCCTGTCAGGGAAAATGTAATTAATATTCAAAATAAAAAGGATGAAGCTTTTAGATATTTTGAATTAGAAAGCGGAAAGCCGGTTGTTTTGATCGTGGGAGGGAGCCAGGGAGCGCTATCAATTAATCAAGCTCTTAGTTACAATCTTAAAGATTTGGAACAGTGTGGGGTGCAGATGATTTGGCAAACAGGTAAATTGTTTGCTGATAAGGCAAAGTCTGCAATACAGGAAAAAATCGCTAATCCGCGGGATAAAGATTTTCATGTGCATGAATTTATTACCCGTATGGATCTGGCTTATGCTGCTGCCGATCTGGTAATTTCTCGCGCTGGAGCGATCGCTATCTCGGAACTTAGCGCAGTTCAAAAACCTTCAATACTCATTCCATACCCAGCGGCTGCCGAAGACCATCAGGCAAAAAATGCAAAAGCGCTTGCTGATAAACAGGCTGCAATCTTTTTGGCTGATAGCGAGGCAAAAATTAAGATAGCAACAATAGTTAAAAGCTTGATAGAAGATGAAGAAAAAAGAGATACACTTTCAAAAAATATTGGAGAGTTTGCCGTACACAATTCGGCGCAAAAAATTGCAGAACAGATAATTAAAATAGCAAGCAAAAGAAATGGAGTTTAAGGAATATTCACATATATTTATGTTAGGCATTGGCGGCATTGGGATGAGTGCACTGGCTCGTTATTTCAAACTAAAAGGAAAATTTGTTGCCGGCTTTGATCGTGTGAATACTCAGCTTACACAAACCCTTGAAAATGAGGGCTTCACTATTCTTTATAAAGATAACGTTGATGAAATTCCTTATGACTTTTCCATACCTGAAAAAACACTTGTGATCTATACTCCTGCAATAAAAAATGATAATACATTGTTGACCTATTTTTCCCAAAGGCAGTTTAAGGTTTTTAAACGCGCCGAAATTCTTGGCAGAATTGCTTTGGAATATAAAACAATTGCTGTGGCTGGCACGCATGGCAAGACGACCATCACTGCAATGGTCAGTCATTTGCTTCATCAATCGGCTGTTGAAGTAAATGCCATGGTGGGTGGCATTATGAAAAACTACCAATCGAATTTTATTGCATCCGCAAAATCAGAGTTTTTAGTTACCGAAGCTGATGAATACGACCGCTCATTTCTGAAACTTTATCCCCATTTTGCTGTAATAACTGCTTGTGATGCTGATCATCTTGATATTTATGGAACGGAAGAGGAGCTTTTAAAGGCCTATGGAAAATTTGCTGATCAAGTGTCAGCCGAAGGATTACTATTGACGAAAAAGGGACTTCAACTCAATGTGCAAAATGCCTCGGTTACACGTAAATATACTTATTCGGTCAACGATCGGTCTGCTGATATCTATCCTGATCATTTGCAATTTAGTGAGAATATGATCTCTTTCGATCTTGTTACTCCGCAAGGAGTTCTTGAAAAGCTAACTATGCGGCCTACAGGCTTAATGAATGTAGAAAATGCTGTAGCAGCAACTTTTATAGCACTTCAAGCAGGAGCCGACAGGGATGAGATAAAAGAAGGACTTTCAACTTTTAAAGGAGTTCGAAGACGTTTTGATATGCTTTACAATGACAACGAAACAATTTATATTGATGACTATGCCCATCATCCACAGGAAATCAGGTCGCTTGTCAAATCAGTAAAGTCAATTTATCCTTCACGACATATTACAGGAATTTTTCAGCCACATCTTTTTAGCCGGACATTAAATTTTGCGGATGAATTTGCAAGAAGTTTAGAGCAATTAGACACAATTATACTTCTTGATATTTACCCTGCACGAGAAAAACCTATAGAAGGAGTAAACTCAGCTTTCTTGTTTAAAAAGATAAATCATAATAATAAATTCTTATTTGCCAGAGATGAAACGATAGAATATCTTTTACATCACCATTTTGAAGTATTGCTAACAATTGGCGCCGGTGATATTGACACTTTGGCTCAACCGCTTTTGAAAATGATCAGGCATAAAAAAGTAATAAAAGAGAAATGATGAAAAAGATTCTTCAAATATCATTTTGGTTGATTATTCTGGCAGGGATCATTGTCATTTTCGGTTTTGCTGTTTCAGAACAGAAAAAAACTGTCTGCTCTGGTCTTGTTATAAATTTGAAAGATGCTGAACAGCCTGGATTTATTTATGAGAAAGATGTTAGAGCTATCATTAGTCAGCTATATCCTTCGCTTAGAGGAAAAATCCTCGACAGTTTAAATACGGCTGCGATTACAAAAGAACTAAATCGTTCTCCATATCTTAAAAACCCGATTGTTGTAAAAACCTTAAATGGCCTGATAAAAGTACAGCTTGAACGAACGGAGGCTTTAGTGCGAGTTGTAAACAGCAAGGGCGATTCTTTTTATCTGAGTAAAGAGGGTTACGTAATGCCTATAAGCAGGAGTTATATACCTAAAACACTGATTGTTACCGGACATATTTATGATAGCCCCAATCCTTATGATAAATTAATTTACAATGTTAATGGTGGTACAGCGTCAAAAAAATCCATTCTGAATAAGATATTTTTTCTTGCAGAAACAATCATTAACCACAGTGTTTTTAACCAAAGTATTGATCAGATTTATGTTACAGATTGTAATGAATTTGAAATGGTTCCCTCTTCCGGTGATCATATTATCCTATTAGGCGATGTGGAAAATTTAAACCATAAGCTTGAGAACCTGAATGCTTTTTATCAGGCCGGGATATCAAAATTGGAAGAAGGGGAGTATAAAATATTTGATTTAAGATTTAAAGATCAGGTAGTTTGTAAAAAATTAATGCCATGAATACAGCGAATATTGTTGTTGGCCTCGATATCGGGACCACAAAAATTGCCGCCATTGTTGGCAGGCGTTCAGAATATAGAAAAATTGAAATCCTCGGTTATGGCCGCACAGAGTCTATTGGTGTAAAACGCGGTATTGTGTCCAATATCGAATTAACTGTTGACTCAATAAAAAGGGCTATTCAGGAGGCAGAAGCAAAATCGGAGGTAGATATAAAATATGTGAATGTTGGGATAGCCGGACAGCTAATAAAAAGCCTTTTGCATAGGGGCGGATTGGTAAGAAAAAATATTGAAGTGGAAATTAGTCAGGAGGAGATTGATAATTTGCTCAATAGTATGTTCAACCTGAATATGAATCCGGGAGAAGAAATTATTGATGTAATACCGCAGGAGTATATTATTGATAATGAGCCGGATATTCGTGAGCCAATCGGAATGCTTGGGAGCTCGTTGGAGGCAAATTTTCATATTATTATCGGACAAACGACGGCAGCAAAGAATATTTACAAATGTATAACTAAAGCCGGTTTGGAAGTAGTTGATCTTATCCTTGAACCAATTGCCTCAGCTTGCGCAGTGTTGAGCGAAGAGGAAAAAGAGGCCGGCGTAGCTTTAGTGGATATTGGGGGAGGTACTACTGATATTGCTATTTTTCAGGATGGCATAATAAGGCACACAGCAGTAATCCCGTTTGGCGGAGATGTATTGACTGAAGATGTAAAAGAGGGATGTTCCATTATACGAAAACATGCTGAAGAGTTAAAAATAAAATTTGGTTCAGCGTTGGCTAACGAAAACAAAGATGAAGAGATTGTTGCAATACCCGGTTTGCGCGGAAGGCCACCTAAAGAGATAAGCCTGAAAAACCTTGCAAGTATTATACAGGCTCGGATGGAGGAGATTATTGAACATATCTATTACGAAATAAAAAACTCTGGCTACGAAAAAAAGCTGATAGCGGGGATAGTGCTTACCGGTGGTGGCTCCCAATTGCGACATCTGGCGCAGTTGACCGAATTTATGACTGGTATGGATACAAGGATCGGTTATCCGAATGAACATCTTGCCGGTAATGCTCCCGATGAAATGCACAGCCCAATGCATGCTACGGGTATAGGATTGGTGCTTGAAGGCGTAGCAAGATTGGAAAAACAACTTGAAAGAGATAGTGAAATCAATGACGATAATGGACGGAGTGGAAAAGCGAAAATATCAGAAAAAAGCGAAAAGAAGGGCAAAAGGCCAATCGGCTTTTTACGAAAAATCCAGGAGTTTTTCGAAGACGGTCAGGAATAAAAGATAAACAACAAAATAAACTACAAAGCAATGAACGACATGTTATTATTTGATGCGCCAAAGCAAAGGGCGTCTATCATTAAGGTTATTGGAGTGGGCGGCGGTGGCAGTAACGCCGTTACGCACATGTATAAACAAGGTATCAAAGGTGTAGATTTTGTAATTTGCAATACCGATTCTCAGGCGATGGACATAAGCGCCGTTCCCAACAAAATCCAACTTGGGAAAACAGGCCTTGGAGCGGGGTCAATACCTGACGTAGGACGGCTCTCCGCAGAAGAAAATATTGAAGAGATAAAAAAGATTATAGAGAGTAACACAAAGATGCTTTTTGTTACAGCCGGTATGGGTGGAGGAACAGGAACAGGCGCAGCTCCAGTAATCGCAAAACTTGCCAAAGAGATGGGAATACTTACCGTTGGAATAGTTACCCTCCCTTTTAATTTTGAAGGCAGAAAAAGACGATTACAAGCAGAAAAAGGAATAGAAGAGCTTAAAAAGTACGTGGACACTCTCTTGCTCATTAGTAATGAAAAACTAAGAGAGATACATGGGAACCTTAAAATATCGGAGGCTTTTGGTAAAGCAGATGATATCCTCACTACTGCAGCAAAAGGGATCGCCGAGCTTATTACAGTTGCTGGATACATTAACGTTGATTTTGAAGATGTGAAAACAGTAATGCAAAACAGTGGAACCGCCATTATGGGCTCTGCATCTGCCGAAGGAAATGATAGAGCTAGAATAGCAGTAAAAGAAGCGCTGACATCTCCATTACTCAACGACAACAAAATAGTAGGAGCAAGTAATATTTTACTATATATATCGTCGGGGAAAGAAGAAATTACCTTCGATGAGGTAACCGAAATAACCGATTATATACAGGAGGAGGCCGGAGAAAATGCTGAAATAATATGGGGAAATGGCTATGACGATTCACTTGGCGATAAAATTAGTATTACTCTTATTGCCACAGGATTTTTGTCGCCAGAAGAGATTGATGAAAATACACTTAACCGTCAAAAGAAAAAAAGAGTGTATAATCTTAACGATGATTTGCCGAACAAACAGAGTAACGAACAGGCTGAACTGGAAACATTAACTATTGTTGAGACTGATAATAAGCAAGACATTGAATGTAAGCCAATTGAAATTACAGAAATAACATTGTTAAAATCCGAATCGGTAGATAATAAAAAAGTAGCTAACCCCACAAGAGAGATCAATTTGGGTTTATTTGAAAACATTGAAAACAAAATACAAAGTAAATCAAGTGATCAATCATCATCGCAACAAGTTCCGGTAAGGCCTTTTAATGATGGGCCTCTTAAAAATTCTTCCTTAAAAATTAAACATACTGTTGGCGATCCAATTCCTTTTAATGATCTTTCATCGAAACGAGAAGAGTTGGCGCAGCAAAAGAGTGTGATAGATAAAAAAGCTGATGATAGGGTCGAGAAACTGAGAAGTTTAAGTATTTTTGGAGATAAGTTTGCCGATAAAATTGATGAGATGGAGAAGGTACCGGCCTATATGCGCCGAAACGTACAACTAAATCCGGTAACACCCTCTTCCGAATCGGCAATAACTAGATATACTTTGAGCGAAAACGAAGATTTTGATGCTGAGATAAAATCTAATGAAATCCCCTTTCTACATAATAAGCCAGATTGATAACTTTGATTAATTATTTTGATATTTGTAACATAAAAATTTGGAAATCATGAGTTTAGTTGAAATAATTAATGAGGACATAAAAAATGCAATGCTCTCTAAGGATAAACGCAAATTAGAGGCGCTGCGCGCTATAAAAGCTGCTTTGCTACTCATTAAAACCGGAAAGGATAAAAGTTCAGACGAAATACCTGAGACACTCGAAATGCAGATGTTGCAGAAACTTGTGAAGCAACGCCGTGAAACCGCAGTTATCTATCAGCAGCAAAATCGTCAGGAACTTGCTGACGAAGAGTTATATCAGGCATCAATAATTGAAACTTATCTGCCAGCGCAAATGAGCGCTGATGAGCTTAAAAAGATAGTATTAGAAATTATTACAGAGACCAAAGCTGCCAGTATTAAAGATATGGGAAAAGTAATGGGTATTGCATCAAAGCGCCTTGCAGGTAAAGCAGATAACAAAGCTATTTCCGAAATAGTAAAACAATCCTTACAAGGTTAATTTATAGGTTTAATTTTTAAGTGTATTAATTGTTTTAGGTAAAGAAAGGAGTGATCGTTGATGGTCTCCTTTCTTTTTTTTATCCGACAAAACAATTTAGAGACTGCCATCTATTTTTTAGATCTGATTTCAGTTTTATTTTGCATCGAAGTAGATATCCGTAATTGCCGAGCGCTACTGTTAACAGCGTCATCAAAACTCTCGTTATGTACCATTAGGTCAGAAGATTTGGATAGTAACTTTTTGTCGCTTGTTACATATCTTTTTTATCAGCAAATAGATACATAAATGAGTATTTAATTATTGTTGTAAAAAATTATACTGCCGCCATCAAACAATGGACCGTCATACAATTCAACAATTTCAACGTCAGCCATTTTTATAAACTCTTTTATTTTATCTCTATCGGAATGATAGGATAGGCTACCGGCAAGAAAAAGACTTTTTTCGGCTATACCACAAGCCCCACCAATAAAACCATGTTTAAAACCCGGGAGAACTATTTTATCAGGATTGAAGTAAAATACTTTAATTCCTGCTTTCGTAAGGCTATTTTTAATTCCCGTATCAGAGGTTATGGCATGTTGAGGTGTGATGAAAATCAGATTACAACGCGTATAACCTTGATTTACATTTATTTTTGTTTTGCTGGCGTTGTGTTTTCGAACAACCGGATCGGTAATGTTTAACTTATGAATAAGATATTCTGACGTTATTACGGCATTGTAATGAGATGTAAGCGGATATGAATAGCCTATCGGCATTGAACCTTCTACGAAATTTGTTTTTAATGCACTGAGTTTGTTTTTATAGTGAGCAGGTAAATTTGGCGCAATTATAAGTATGTCGTCCTGCTGTGTAATAAAGATATCTGGATGCCCTGAAATGGCTTCGTAAGTAATATGTTTGGTCTCCAGCTCAAGAAGGTTCCCATATTTTGCCAAATTGATTTTTACAGCCTGAGGAAGTTTTTTATCAATGATAATCAACATAGAACTCTCTTTTTTTCAACTTATCGGATGTTTTAAAAACCACTTTATCAAAAAAAGATTCCAGCATTTTACGATTTGCTTTTTTGTAACCTACTGCATAATTGATCTCATTTTCTGGTACTGTAATGTTAATCGTTGATGCTGATTTTTTATTACAAACTGATTCCAACAGATTGCTCCAGATTTTTGTGTTTACTAATTCCCTGAAAGAGACATGAAAAGGTCCTGCAATTAGTCCTTTGTTGTTTAAGAGCTCTTCGGAGGGGTGTAATCCTACGCGGATAATATTTGTATTGCTTTTTTCGAATGTTACCAAAACTTTTGTAGTGATATCTATTGCTTCGTCGAGCGAGAGTGGTACGTATTGGCCTTTGAGATAGAGTTTTTCGAGAGCGGTACCGTTTATGACGAGTGTGGGGTAAATCCTTACATCGTTGGCGCCCATCTCAATAAATTTGGAAGCTGTATGAATACTTTTTTCCATTGAATCGCCAGGCAATCCTATCATCATTTGTAGTCCGAGCCTTAATCCCCTCTTTTTAATGAGTTTAGATGCTGCTATCACATCATCGGCTGAGTGTCCGCGGCCCGATTTTTTTAAAACATCATTATCCATAGATTGAGCGCCTAACTCAATAGTTTTTACCGAAAGTCTTTGCAAAAGCTCCAGCCCATCTTCATCAATCATATCGGGTCGGGTAGAAATCCTGATGCCGCTGATTTTACCGGAATTGATGAGTGGTTGTATCATTTCTAAATAACTCTCCTGTACGTTAGGTTTTAATCCTGTAAATGTCCCTCCGAAAAATCCTACCTCAACCTCGTTCTGTTCACTGCGAATCGTGCTGAGATATTTCTCGACAATCAGTACTATTTCTTCGGCATGCGGTAACTTCTTATGACCCGATATTTTTATCTGATCACAATAGATACAATGGAATGGGCAGGCTTCCATCGGAATAAAAATAGGTATTGTGAAGTGTCTGTTCAATATTGTAATAGTTCTCGAACCAATTGCAAAATAAACTATTTTTGATCCATGAGATGGATTTATGATATCGTCAGTTTGTTTTTTCCAAATATATGCAACTCGTGTGATTCCGTTTTATATCAAAACGAGGATATTATCTGTTCGCGCTGTTTGCTAACACTGCCCAAAACCAAATTCCATTACCATCATCAGAATCCTGTTACTGAGATTTTTGATGGTAGGCTTACTATAGAGTCTGCTGCTGCATTTCTTTATTATTCTAAAGGGGGGCGTGTACAACATATGATCCATAACTTTAAATACAAGAAAAATCTTGAGCTTGGGAGGTTGCTCGGACGCCTGTTTGGTAACGATTTGCGTAAGTCCTCTTTGTTCAATAACGTTGAAGCTGTTATACCTATTCCTTTACATGAGAGTAAACAAAAATTGCGCGGATTCAATCAGAGTGAGGTTTTTGGAAGAGAGCTTGCCGCCGTTTTAAAGATTGACTTTCTTGCCGATGTTTTGATACGTGAGAAAGTTACAACCACTCAAACTCGAAAGTCGCGATTTGAAAGATGGAAAAATGTGGATGATGTTTTTAGGGTTACACAGCCCGAAAAGATTAGAGGGCGGCATATCCTTCTGGTTGATGATGTGGTAACAACAGGCGCTACTGTGGAAGCTGCAGGATTAACATTACTTGACGTTCCTGATGTAACAATAAGCTTAGCATTTCTTGCTGTTGCATCACATTAAAAAAAAACCCCGCCGGGCGGCGGGGACAAAAAATGAAAAATGAAAACACAATTACCCTCTTGAATTGTATCTTTGCTAACACTTAAACGGATACTATTCAATTTTATTTTTATGTAAAAAGAATTATTTTTGCAAATAACTTATTAAAAATCATAAATACTTGATCTGATGATGAGTATAAATCAAAAATTTTTATTTTTTCTTTTCATTTTATTTTTTCTTTCATTAATTAGGGCAAATGGATACCCTCTGCATTTGATAAATTCATCGAAAAAGTTTAATCAAATACCATGTAGAGAAGCTGCCACAAATAGTGATATCAATGATGAATCCGAAGCCTTTTTAAAGGATGAAAACTCTGCTTTTGCTATTTCGATTAGTGAAGATGATATAGAAGAAGCTTTGGCCGAGAGTAAGCATTTAATTGTGCAAAATTTTGAATCGGAGGAAGTAACAGCAGTAGATATCACTTTTCGAGTAGATATGTCCCAACAATCTGTTTCTCCGTTAGGTGTTCACGTTGCCGGAAATTTTCAGGGATGGAATCCTTCTGGCACCGAAATGATTGATGTCGGAAATTCTGTTTACGAAGTAACATTTTCTTTAGATCCCGGATTTGTTGCAGAGTATAAATTTATTAATGGCAATGCCTGGGGGATGGAAGAGGCGGTTTCCGGTCCTTGTGTTACAGGTCCTAACAATAATCGTTTTTACGAAGTTCCTTCTACCTCTACGGTATTGCCGGCTGTTTGTTTTGGCAGTTGTAATGTATGTAATCCACCGCAGGTATCTATTACTTTTCAGGTTGACATGTCGCAACAAAACATCTCTCCGCAAGGAATCTTCTTAGCTGGTACTTTTAATGGTTGGAATACGACTGTAAATCCTATGAACTTAATAGGTAATGATGTTTATGCATTAACTATTTCATTGGGTGCAGGCGATTATCATCAGTTTAAGTTTTTAAATGGTCCTTCGTGGGAGTCTGTTCCTGCTGCTTGTGCTCAGAATCAGAATCGTTACCTTGTCGTGCCGGCAGTATCTACCACATTAGATGCTTTTTGTTTTGGGAGTTGTTCGCCGTGTGGCCCGCCGCCCATACCCGTCGAGGTAACATTTCGAGTGGATATGAGTAACGAAACGGTTTCGCCCGACGGAGTTCATATTGCTGGTGGATTTCAAGGCTGGGATCCGGGAGCAACTTTGATGATTGCCCAAGGAAATAACATCTATTCATATACAACAACCCTGTTCTCAGGCACTTATCAGGAGTACAAATTTATAAATGGGAACAACTGGGGTATGGATGAAGCTGTTCCCGAGCCTTGTGGGGTTAATAATAACAGGTGGATTGTCGTACCTCAGGCTGACACGCTTCTTGATGTAGTATGTTTTGGCGAATGCGGTCCTTGTGGCATTCCTCCGATACCGGTTGAAGTAACTTTTACTGTGGATATGGCAAATGAAGAAATATCACCTGATGGTGTTCATCTGGCTGGCTCATTTCAAGGGTGGAACCCTTCTGAAACTCCAATGACAAATGTTGCTGATAAAATTTGGCAGGTTACTTTATCCTTACTTAGTGGAACTTATATCGAATTTAAATACATCAATGGGAATAACTTTGACGGCGCTGAATCAGTTCCGCAAGAGTGCGGTGTTGACGATGGCTTTGGAGGATATAGCAGATATTTTACAGTTCCCGATGAAAACTTTACTCTATCAGAAGTTTGTTTTAGCAGTTGCGATCCGTGTGTTCCACCACCTCCATTGCATGGCATAACTTTTAGAGTTGATCTAAGTTATGAAGTTATCTCGCCTGATGGCGTTCATATTGCAGGTTCTTTTCAGGGTTGGGATCCGGGCTCAACTCCAATGCAAGCAGTAGGGGAGAATTTATACGAAATAACAATCGAGTTAACTGAAGGAAACACTTATGAGTATAAATTTATTAATGGTAACACATTCAATGGAGCAGAGATTGTTCCGTTTGAATGTGCACTAAACGGAAATCGTTACCTTACTGTACCGGCCCAAAACCTTATTCTTGATGAGGTTTGTTTTAGCTCTTGCGATCCATGTGGAGCTCCGCCTATTGAAGTTGAGGTTACTTTTCGGGTAGATATGACACAGCAAACAGTTTCAGAGTATGGTGTGCACATCGCAGGAAGTTTTCAAGGATGGAATCCGGGTTCCACACAAATGTATCATGATACAAATAATGTTTATAGATATACAACTACCTTGATTTCTGGTTTGTATGTTGAATATAAATTTATTAATGGGAATGAGTGGGGTATGGATGAAACTGTACCAGCCGAGTGTGCTGCCAATAATAATCGTTATTTTATTGTACCTGATGAAGATATAACCCTTACAGCATTCTGTTTTGGGTCTTGTGTAGAGTGTCCACCGGTAGTAATTCATCAAAATGTCGGAAAAATTAAATACGATATTTACCCAAATCCGGTCAAATCGCAGCTTTATTTATCATACAGTGGCGAGTGGCTGCATATTACTATTTATTCAGTAGATGGTAAAACGGTACAAAAAGAAATTGTCAATGGTCATAAAACGGACATTTCCAAACTCAAGCCAGGGTTGTATTTTATTAAACTTGAGGATATGATGGGCGAGTCAATAGTCAGAAAATTTATTGTTAAGTAACTATAGTTAAAATTCAAGTCTTTTTGCTATGAAATTTTTAAGAAAATCTTTACTAATTCTTTTTTTATTGTTTTATTTAATAAAGCTTCAGGCTGTTGAGGTTACTTTCAGAGTAGATATGTCGAATGAAACAGTATCGCCCAATGGGGTCTTTATTGCCGGAACTTTTAATGGCTGGAATGCAACAAGTGATCCTTTAGTTGAGCCAATAATTGGTAATGTATATACAATTGTTTTGGAAATACCGGCAGGAACCAATATTGAGTATAAATTTCTGAATGGAGATGTGTGGGAAAACTTTTCAGGGCCTTGTACATTACTTCCTGACAACAACAGGTTTTACTTTGTTCCCGAGTTTGATGTAACATTACCAGTAGTCTGTTTTAGTAGTTGTAATGTATGTAATCCACCACAGGTATTCATCACTTTTCAGGTTGATATGTCACAGCAAAATGTGGCGCCTGATGGAGTTTTTCTTGCTGGAACATTTAACGGATGGACTAATAATAATCCAATGGTTTTGTTAGGAAACGACATTTATAAATTGACATTACCACTTGGATCAGGCGATTATCATCAGTATAAGTTTAAAAATGGAGCCAATGGTTGGGAAACTGTGCCGGGTACATGTTCACAAAACGGTAATCGTTTTATTGTAATACCCTCTGTATCCACTACTCTCGATGCAGTTTGTTTTGGGAGCTGTTATCCCTGCGGTCCTCCACCGGTACCTGTGAATGTAACTTTTCAGGTAGATATGAGCCTGGAAAATGTATCGCCCGAAGGAGTTCATATTGCAGGCGGTTTTCAGGGCTGGGACCCTGGTGCAACTCTTATGACCTCAACGGGTAATGGCATTTTTACTTATACAACAACCCTTAATTCAGGTACTTATCAGGAATATAAGTTTATAAACGGCGCTACTTGGGAGGGTTCGGAATGGGTACCGGAAGAGTGTGCAAATGGAGCCAACCGTTATTTTATAGTACCGCAAACAGATGTTACGCTCGAAGCGGTTTGTTATGGGGCCTGCGAAGAATGTCCGGAACCGGTTCTACCTCAGGTAACTTTCCAGGTTGATATGTCGGAGCAAAATGTTTCGCCGGAAGGAGTATATTTAGTTGTTCAAAATGGAAATCCTTCGCTTAACGAATTAGAGCATATTGGTAATAATATTTTTACTGTAACCCTGCCGTTTGAAGAAAATCAGATTGTTAATTATAAATTCTCTAATGGAATTAAAGTATCTAACTACGAACAGATACCAGAGGCTTGCCGGATTGGAAATCCATTTACCGGTTACTGGAGAACTACTACAGTGCCCGGATATGATGTAACATTGCCAGAAGTATGTTTTGGAAAATGTACCCCATGTATTCCGGTTTTTGTTACTTTTAAGGTTGACCTGTCGAATGAAGAGATATCTGAAGATGGAATACACATTGCAGGTTCTTTTCAAGGCTGGAATGCAGAAACAACGCCAATGACTGATATAGGAAACAATATTTTTGAAATCACCCTCATGTTTTCTGCTGATCAATATATAGAGTTTAAATACATAAACGGCAATTCATTTGATTTCGCTGAATCAGTCCCTCAGGAATGTGGCGTGGACGACACCTTCGGTGGATTTAATCGGTTTTTTATTGTCCCTGAAGAAGATGTTATTTTGGACGTAGTTTGTTTTGGAGCGTGTGAGACCTGTATCGTTCCAATGGAGGTAGAAGTTGTTTTTAAAGTGGATCTTTCTAATGAAGAAATTTCACCTGATGGCGTTCATATTGCTGGTAGTTTCCAGGGCTGGTCAACTATTGATACAGAGATGATCCCTCAGGGAAATAAGATTTTTTACTATACAACTTACTTGTTAGCAGGATATTATTACGAATATAAGTTTATTAATGGAATTGACTGGGAAGGTGCAGAAATTATTCCTGCTGAGTGTAGTAGTATAGATGGAAATAGGTTTTTAACGGTTCCGGAGGGTGGAGTAGAGTTGGATCTTGTTTGCTTTTCTGGCTGCGACGTTTGCCCAACCTTTGTTCCGGTCGTTTTTAAAGTAGATATGTCCAAAGAGGAAGTTTCGCCTGACGGAGTACATCTCACCGGTGATTTTCAGGGTTGGAACCCTGCTGCTACACCAATGACAAATCTCGGCAATGGTGTTTATAGCACAGAAGTTTTGCTGCCAGAGCTTTCATATCAGACCTATCGTTTTATCAATGGTAATTCATTTGAATCTGGATTGGAAAATGTTCCAGAAGACTGTGGTGTTGACGATGGCTTTGGTGGTATGAAACGTTATATGACTGTGCCGGAAGGGGGCATAACACTCGACCTTGTTTGTTTTGGACTTTGTAATCCGTGCCCCGAATCGCATAACATTGCTATTCAAAAAGGGTGGAGCGGGCTTTCAAGCTTTGTGATGCCTGAAAATAACAATATAGAAGAGATGCTTGATGAGATTTTTCCCGAGCTAATTGTTATTCAAAACATGACCGGATTTTACTATCCTGCTGGAAATATTAATACTATCGAAACATGGGATAGCCAGTCGGCTTATCAGATAAAGGTTGTTGAAGATGTTACATTAACAGTAATAGGATATTATGAGGAAGATAAAACGCTCTTTTTATCTGAGGGTTGGAATTTGATCCCAGTAATCAGCGCTGAACCAGTAGCAGTTGCCGATTTGTTTAACGATGTTTATAACCACCTGATTTTAGTAAAAGAGGTTGCCGGAACAGATATTTTCTGGCCCATATACAGCATAAATTCTATAAGTCATTTGCAACCAGGTAAGGCATATTTTGTAAAAATGTCTGTTTCAGGAAATATTGTTTTTCCATAAAAAACTAAATTGTTGAAAAAAACATAATCTTTGATTGCCTTATTTTTTAAAGATTGCAGAAAAACAAGATTATTATTTCAATTTGGCATATTTTTTTAAAAATTTAGCTGATCGGTTTTTCAGTGATCTATATACCGGCTACGAGTTATTTTATTTCTCATAATATTACCACAATCGTTCAACTTCAATGAGGTAGGAGCTGTAAGGTGGCAGGGAAAGTAATTCAGGCTTCTGGTTAAGAGGCGCTCTTTGTTTTATTTGCTTGATGCGATGGTAGGTTACATTATCTAAAACCATAATAAAATTTGGTTTACTTTTACACCCCGAAAATATTGACAAATTCAGAATCTTGAATTGTAAACTTTTATTATTATTTAAGAAAATAGGATAATGAGATTTTTTTTAAACTTTAAAAAGCAATTTAGTTTTGTAATGCTTATTGCTTTAGTATTTTCGTTTTTTGGCGCTAATGCCCAAATTCATAGTTATACCGATTCTTGGGGAAGTTCCGGGATTTCGCTTAAGAGTGAATCCAAATTTAGTGTTACTCTTAATTTTTCCATTAC
>FZPS01000155.1_pt85 | contig 83455 bp, 76 predicted proteins | sample 1817821 | NCBI WGS metagenome assembly FZPS01 (sample SAMEA104158645, study PRJEB21678) | metagenome | place: Germany | collected 2015-04-21
GATTGGAAATCGTGTTTACGTTTGTAGCGTAACGGGGGTTCAAATCCCCCACTCTCCGCCATTAAAGCCTGTAACTAATGTGTTACAGGCTTTTTTAATTTTTTTGATACTGAAATGATACCTAATTATCGGCAGTATCAGATCATTCTTTTGTAACAGTTTGTTTAGTGGTTCTATAAAAATTCTTTTCACTTATTTCTTTATATATTCAAACTAAACCAATTTTTCATATCCGCATCCATTTATAGCAATTATTTAAAATCCGTTATATTAGATGACGCCTCCATCCGTCCATAATGTTTTTAAGTCTCTGTAAGATCATGTTTGCTAGTTAATTTAAGAATCATCAAAAAAGCGGTGTAATATGGTTTTCTGTTAGTATCATATTAGTTAAACAGTTGAATAAATTGTTCATGCAGATCAAATTCTACTTTCTCAAATCAACTTACTAATTTGAAATTAAGTGAAATAACTCACACAAATCTTATGTTTTGATATAATTTCAGAAAAACTTTGAAGTTATCTGAAAAGTATGTTAAATTACTTGTTGTATTCTTACCGTATAAAGTCTCACATGTTTTTCTAAATCATTGAGTTTGTGTTTGAATGGTTTATAAAAATATGTGATTTTTTATGCCCATTTTTATGCCGAGTACAGAATGCGAATATATTATATGGAGGTATCGACTGATGAATAGCGGTACAGTAAAGTTTTTTGATTCAACTAAGGGTTTTGGTTTCATTGAGAATGATGATGGTAGTGAGGATGTTTTCGTACATTTCTCAGCAATTAACTCAGATGAGTACAGAAAAAGCTTAAATGATGGTGATAGAGTTACTTTTGAAAAAGTAAAAGATGAAAAAAATCCAAATAGATTTAGAGCTGAAAACGTAACTAAAATCTAAATAAAATAATTCAAATTAAAAAGGGACACCTCGATATACTTTTATTAATAAAAGTTGAGAGGTGTTTTTTTGTTCTAAAAGCCACGAAATTACATCTTATCAGAGATTTGTCTTGGTCAGCCTACCTTACTAAATTAGCGTGCTGCTAATCTGAATCGCTCCAAATTTTTGTTTGGCAGACTCGCTAGATTGAACATAAAAAAGCTAATTAACTACCGCAATACGAATGTTAAGACTAATTGAGATTGATTGGTATAATGATATGAGAATATAGGTGTTATTATGTTTTAGTCGAAACCCAGCTAAAGCAAATTAATCCATTGGAGGAGATAAATGTTATTAATTTGTTATAAAAAATGTACTACTTGCCGTAAATTAGAAAAAATCCTACAAGAGAAGAATGTTGAATATGAATATCGTCAGATTGATCAAGAGAATCCAACTGCTAAAGAGCTGAAAGTTTGGCACAAAAAAACAGATTTAGATATTATTAATTTTTTTAATACACGGGGAAAAATCTATCGTGAGCTGAACTTGAAAGAAAAACTTCCACAAATGTCTTTAGAAGAAAAATATGAAATTCTTGCTACGGATGGGATGTTGGTCAAACGACCGATATTATTAAATGACGATCAAGTATATGTCGGTCCGGAAGTAACAGAGTTTATAAGAAACATTTGAAATCAAGATTATGCATTAGAAGAGACAGATTTTTAGCGGGGCTATCATTGTGGCGGTTAATAAATTACTATTTCTAATCCATATACAATACGAAAAACTATCATAGAAACTCAAGATTTCTTTAATTATCAATATAGGTTAAAATTATTTTAAGGAGTGTGTGATAAAACATACTTTTATTGTTAATTTTTGTGATCTATGTGCAAATATTGGGGGTAAATTATGGGTCTTAAGAGTTTTTTCAAGAGTAAAGATTGTGATATTTGTGGTGAAAAAATCAAATTATTAGGTAACCGTAAACTTGAAGATGGAAATATATGCAATAAATGTGCGAAAAAACTATCTCCCTTTTTTAGCGAAAGGCGTAAATCTACGTTAGCTGAAATAAGAGATCAATTGCAGTACAGAGCAGATAATGAACAACAATTGCTTAGTTTTACACCTACCAGAATTTTTGGCAATAATACAAAAATAATGATCGATGAAAATAGTCGCAAGTTTATAGTAACTAACAGAAATAAATGGCAAGAGCATAATCCTGATCTGATCAGTCTGGATCAAGTAACTTATTGTAATGTGAATGTAGATGAAGATAGGGAAGAGATTTACCGCAAAGATAGTAGCGGAAAGCGAGTAAGCTATGAACCACGACGATATCAATATAAATATTCTTTTTGGATTGAAATTGGTATCCAATCACCCTGGTTTGATTTAATTCGTTTTGAATTGTCAACTACCCGTCCGGAAAATCGTCATGACAGATTTTACAGAGACTACGAACGACAAGGTGAGGAGATTCGTGCATATATGAATTCTAGAGGCAATATGCACGGACAATCGGTTTCCTTTGATCAACAAGCGTATTCTTCACCTACAATGGCTGCTCCTACCGGAACTCCGGTGGGTACACCCGCAGGATCACAAATGAATACATCCGGACCTGGTGGTGCAAACATAAATCAACCTAAATTCTGCCCTAATTGCGGAAATGATCTATCAACAAGACAACCTGCGAAGTTTTGCCCGAATTGTGGCGGTCAACTCGGTTAAGCATAGTAATGGAAAACATTGACATAAAAATCTTTGAGCGGAATAATCGATTCCTGTTTTCAATATGATTTTAATAAAATTCAAATTTTGATTGTGTCAGAAAGAAGAATGTAATGAGAATCTAATATCATTACATTCTTTTATATTTTTCTTATAATTTCATCAAATAGGAAAGAGTTCAATTAAAGCTGCTTTCATTAGAAACTGGTGAAAATGAGAAAATATTTCTATTTATATTATAAAATTAAAGAACAACTAATTTTCTAGTAACATTATGATCGGAGTAAGTATCAGATAACTCCTTTTTCATGGTAGAATCTACAGAGACGTGGAGGTGTTATTATGAATGCTATTTTGGCAGCTTTTCTAGCGGGCTTGTTTACCTGGGGCGTGACAGCTTTAGGTGCTTCTTTGGTTTTCTTTTTTAAAAATCTGAATAAAAAAATTACCAATGTTATGTTGGGATTTGCAGCGGGCATAATGGTTGCGGCTAGTTTCTGGTCTTTGTTAGCACCTGCTATTGAAGCCAGCGAACATCTTGGTGCTTTAAAAGCAGGCCCTCCTCTGATCGGATTTTTACTAGGTGGAGCATTTCTCTTGCTTATAGATCATTTGATTCCCCATCTACATATGGGAAGCAAAACTCCGGAAGGTTTGCAATCGGCAAGCACCAATATAAGTCGCAGCATACTGCTTGTTGTGGCAATAACTATCCATAATATACCTGAGGGACTGGCAGTAGGGGTTGCTTTTGGAGCGGCGGCTAGAGGAGACGCAGGGGCGTTTGCCTCAGCCATTGTTCTAGCTATTGGCATAGGTCTTCAGAATTTTCCGGAGGGAGCAGCAGTCTCTATTCCATTAAGAGGTGAGGGCTTCAGCCGAGCAAAAAGCTTTTGGTATGGTCAGCTTTCGGCGATTGTAGAGCCTATATTTGCGGTGCTGGGAGCAGTGTTGGTAGATCAGGCTGAGCCGATTTTACCCTATGCGCTTTCTTTTGCAGCAGGAGCAATGATATTTGTTGTAATAGAGGAGCTTATTCCGGAGTCTCAAAGAGGTGATGGAGCAGATCTGTCAGCTATAGGTGCTATGCTGGGGTTTGCTATAATGATGGTTCTAGACGTTACTTTGGGATAAGATAACTGCTAAATTTTGTCTGTAAACAGAGCTTCTATTTTAAGATCAATATATAAACATTCCGATATTAGTGATATATTGTTATCTTATTATCTGTAGCCGATGATGTTATCCAAACCGCCGATCCATTCAACGTTACCGGTAATGAAAGCTGAATTTAGTACCAAAACATCATTGATTTCTTTTTCTTTAATAAAGGATAAAATAGGGTCAGATAGATATCTGGGATCAACAGAATAAACATTTTCATAATGATCCATTAAAAATGGCAGGAAAGCATTTGCATATGAATCTTTGATGACAATGATTGATTTGCCGTTATTGATATCGCTTTTTATTAAACTTAAAGCTACATCGTTACCTGAAAAAAGAATGTAATGTGAATCGATTTCCATTTCCCAATCCAACAGAATAGATGGAACTCCGTCTGACATTGCAGTACCGCTGTAGATTGTATTTGTACCTGAATGTTTGGGCAAAATTATCTCAGCCTGATCTTTCGAATCTAAAAGTAATGGATTGTTTCCGGTGAAATTATAGAGCGATCCTAAAAACTCATAATTAGGCTTTTTGATTTCCATCTCTTCTAGAGGGGTTGCCTTTTCACCTATGGATTCACAGAATGCTTCATAGGCATAATATGCACCTCGACCTGTCCAGTGATGGTCAGTTCTGAAATATATGTATTCAGAGGCATGTTTCCCGATGTTGGATAAAGCATCAACTTTAATAATTGAACCTTTTTCCGCTTGGTAAATATCATTAATCGCAGTCTCAACGATTTCTCTCTGGTATTCTAAGTCCTTGACTTGGTTATATGTGATTGCAGGAGGAGCCATTAGATGAATTAGCCTTATATCTTCGGGCAAATTCTCACGTAAAAAAGTTATCCGATTAGCATAAGAAATAGCGTTTTCCGGTAAATAACCGAAGAGCTCCATAGCAACTCCGTCAATAATTACGTTTGCTGAATCATTAAATTGCAGATTCTGTTCAATGTCGTCTGCTCCTTGATCATTTTCCAGTAAACTTTCTAAATCCAAATTGGCTTTTTGGGGTTCGCCTATAGCATCATCCTTGTCAGTTTCATCCTGTGTTTCAGTTTTTTCTTGTGGAGCATTCATAGCAAATGGATCATTAGCAGGTTTCTTCGGATTCGTAATAATTTTAATATTTTGGTCTGAGCCGGGCACACTGGTCATTATATTTAATAAAGAATTATAAAAACTCATGAATTGATCTCTCAAAGGAAATTGATCAGAATAAAATGCATCAACTTGTTGTCCGTATTGGCCGCTGAACAAGCTTTCAGAATTAAGCTTCGGCATTTGCTGCAAAGATCTTTTTTCAGTTTTAGAAATATCATGTTTAGGCCAAATCAAAAACAAAAATCCAAATAAGACAATAAATAAGAAAAAACTGGCAAAAATAATTCGATCGTGTTTTCTTGCTTGAGGCAGAAATGGATTCTTTCTGGATCTTGTTTTAGCTTTTTGATGGCTTTTTAAATTCTGTTTATTATTTAATGAATTAATTTGTTTATTATCTCTCATTTTTATACCTATCATAATATTGTTAAGCATCAGAATCTGAAGTAGAGGAAGGGATTAAAACTATCACCTACTAAATAAGCTGTACTCACAATTAATAATACTAAAGTAGCAACGACTGAACTGATCAGATAAAACTTTGTTGCCCGATATCTATTACTCTTCAAACCGGGCATCCGTTTTCTGATTGCAGGTAAAATAGGCATAGAGGCCAGCCAAGCAAAAATGAAGAAAACGATATTTTGTTTAAATAATATTTTACCTTCAAAATTAACAAAAGCATTACCGGCAATAGTAAATAAGCGGCTGTGAAAAATTGCCAAATCAGAGAAACTGTTAAAGAAAAATATTGAAAAGCCGAGTATGGACACAAAAAACATCGGTATCCACATTACAATTCGCGGTACTTTTTCCAAATACTTGCTTAAAGGTCTTTCCAGTTGAAGAACTACAAAATAATAAAGGCCCCAAAAAATATAATTCCAATTTGCCCCATGCCAAAAACCGGTCAAAAACCAAACTATAAAAGCATTGCGCAAGCGGTTACTATATTTACCACCTAAAGGTATGTAGACATAATCGCGGAAAAATGAACCTAAAGACATATGCCAACGTTGCCAGAATTCAGAAACAGATCGTGAATAAAAAGGATAATTGAAATTTTCTTTAAATTCAAAACCGAACAGATGACCTAAGCCGATTGCCATGTCGGAATATCCCGAAAAGTCAAAATAGATTTGCAGAATAACAGAAACAATGCCGATCAAATTTTGTAAACCTGAGAGCATTTCTAAATTTCCACTTCCGATCGTTTGGGCGACTAAGGTCCCGGCATAGTTAGCAATTAAAGTTTTTTTGGCAAGTCCTACGATAAATCTCTTTGTCCCTTTAGATAAGCCTTGGATTGTTACTTTTCTATCTCTTAACTGTTTTTCAATATCGCTGTAACGTACAATCGGTCCTGCAATCAGTTGAGGGAATAAAGCTTGATAAAGTAAAAAATCCGGCAAAACTTTTTGAACTTTACAATCCTTGCGATAGAGATCTACCAGATAGCTGATTATTTGAAATGTGTAAAAGGAGATCCCAATAGGCATGGTCCAACCGGGCTTTGGTATATTGATAAAAGGAACAAAATTTAAGGTTTCAACAAAGAACACGGTGTATTTGAAAATGATCAGTGGAGTTAAGGCACCGACAAGACCGACGATCAGAAATATCTTTTCTGCTTTACGGTCATCGCTATATTGATCCATAGCTAAACCGGATAAATAAACCCAAGTTCCGGAAGCAATTAATTGAATAATCCACACCGGTTCTCCCCAAGCATAGAAGAACAGTGAAAAAATCAAAAGTAGTATATTCTTAAATTTCAGAGTACGTGGAATTTGATATATAATTAAACAAAGAGGTAAAAAAGCATATAAGAAAAAAAGACTTGAAAATACCATAAACTATCTCTTTCAAATTAGTATATATAAAGATTAAATTAATTTTTATTAATAAAAAAACAAGAAAATATCTAAGTTTCTTCATCCATTTATGATAATATCATATTATAATAAACAAAGTTACATAGTTTAGAGAATCAGATCAATTTATTATTACAATTTGATCTTCGAACAACATACTATCAAAAAGGAGTAACAAATGGGTTTAATTAAAGCTATTTCTGGAGCTGTAGGCGGTACCTTAGCAGATCAATGGAAAGAGTTCTTTTATTGTGAAGCTTTACAAAATGATGTATTAGTAAAAAAAGGTCAAAAAGTAATAGGAAATCGTTCTTCTAACACAAAAGCAAGCGACAATATTATTTCAAATGGCTCAGGTATTGCTGTTGCCGATGGTCAATGTATGATTATCGTTGAGCAAGGAAAAGTTGTAGATGTTTGTGCTGAACCGGGTGAATATACCTATGACAGCTCAACAGAACCGAGTATTTTTGCCGGATCTTTAGGAGAGAGCATTCTGGCAACTTTCCGTACAATAGGCAGACGTTTCACATATGGCGGAGATACGGGTAAAGACCAAAGAGTCTATTATTTTAATACCAAAGAAATCTTAGACAATAAATTCGGTACACCCAATCCAATTCCTTTCCGGGTTGTAGATCGTAATATTGGTTTAGACATTGACGTTGCAGTCAGATGTTCCGGAATATACTCTTATGAAGTTGCTGATCCGATTCTTTTTTATACCAATGTAACAGGAAATGTACAGGATGAATATTCAAGAAAAGAAATTGATAATCAGCTGAAAACGGAATTTGTTAGCGCTTTGCAACCGGCATTTGCTGAAATTTCCACAATGCAGATTCGGCCAAATGAATTGCCGGGTCATGCCGGGAAATTAGCCGATTTGATGAATGATGAATTAACTAAGAAATGGTCCGAGCTTAGAGGATTAAAGATTGTTTCAATTGCTTTGAACCCGATTACTCTACCGGAAGAAGATGCCGAGTTGATCAAACAGGCACAAAGAGCCGGTATGATGCGCGATCCTTCGATGGCCGGAGCAACTCTGGTCGGTGCACAAGCAGACGCTATGAAAGCCGCAGCTTCTAATGAAGGTGGTGCAATGCAGGGCTTTATGGGCTTTGGAATGGCCCAACAAGCCGGAGGAGTCCAGGCAGGAGAACTCTTCTCGATGGGACAACAACAACGAAATAATGCTCAGACTGCCGGTGGACAACAAACTAGCCAACAACCTCCTGCAGATTCTTGGTCTTGTCCGAAGTGCAATACTGTAGCAAGTGGAAAATTTTGTCCTGAATGCGGTACAGAAAAACCGGCTCAAGGCTGGACCTGTGATTGCGGTACGGTTAATCAAGGAAAGTTCTGCCACAATTGTGGCAAGCCAAAACCGGAAGGAGCACCACTTTATCAATGTGATAAGTGTGGTTTTGAACCTGAAGATCCTCATGATCCGCCAAAATTCTGTCCAGAATGTGGCGATCCTTTCGATGAAAATGACATCAAAAAATAATTAACTTAAATAATCCGTACGGTTTAATTCCCGCGGATTATTTTTTATACTTTTTGAATAATAAAGAGGTAAAACATGGCAGAATTACTAGATTTTAAATGCCCCTCATGTGGTGGAGCAATAAATTTTGACAGCCAAGCACAGAGAATGAAATGTCCATATTGTGGTACTGAATTCGATATGGATACAGTAATTCAGTACGAGGAAGCTTTAAAAACAGAGCCTGAGCGAGATAATTTTGATTGGGATCTCAAAGCTGACGCCAATTGGCAAACAGATGAAGTTAATAATGTTGCAGTATATGTCTGTCAATCCTGTGGAGGGCAAATCGTCGGTGACTATACGACTTCTGCAACCAGCTGTCCATATTGTGACAATCCGGTAGTTATTGCCGGAAATGTTTCGGGGGATCTGCGTCCCGATTATATTATTCCCTTTAAATTAACCAAAGAACAGGCAAAACAGGGTCTTCGAGATCTCGTGCAAGGCAAGCGACTTTTGCCTAAATTATTTAAAGATGAAAATAGGATAGATCAAATACGAGGAATGTATGTGCCTTTTTGGCTTTTCGATACGGATGTCAACGGTAATTTCCGTTATAAAGCTACAAGAACAAACACTTGGAGTGACCGGAATTATATTTATACCAAAACAAGCTATTACTCAATTTTACGTAGTGGCCAACTAGCATTTAATAGTGTACCGGTAGATGCTTCTTCAAAATTAGCTGACGATTTAATGGAGTCTATAGAACCTTATTATGTGCAAGATCTGGTTAATTTTAATGCCGGCTACCTCGCCGGATACCTTGCTGATCGCTATGATGTTCCAGCTGAGGAATGTATTGGTAGAGCGAATCAACGAGTAAGACAAAGTACAGAGAAAAAATTCGCCTCGACAGTGCAGGGCTATCAAACTGTTACTCCTGAGAACAGTAGTGTTCAATTATCAAAAGGCAAAGCGAGATATGTGCTCTATCCGGTCTGGATTCTGAATACAACTTGGGATGATAAACAATATACTTTTGCGATGAATGGCCAAACCGGCCGTTTTATTGGAGATTTACCTCTGGATAAAAAGGCTTACTGGAGATGGTTCGGTTTATTAGCTTTAGTATTCTTTATCGTTAGTTATGCAGCAGCATGGCTTGTGCATTTATTATTATGATTCTGTGTTTCTGAATTAATTGTTAAGAAAAGAGAGGCACATATGAAAAAAATATTTATATCAAAAATAGCACTTTTATTAATATGTTTAGTTTCAATTGTCTTATTGTTGCCCGAAAATATATCTGCCGGACAAATTCCGGAAGAGAGATTATTACCGAGATTGATTGACGGTGCAGACTTACTGACCGATTCTGAAGAAGCAAAACTTCTGGAACGTTTAGATGAGATCAGTGAAAAATATCAAACAGATGTTGTTATAGTGACCAATTATTCTTTGGAGGGGAAAACATCGACCGCATATGCTGATGATTTTTTTGACTATAACGGTTATGGTTTCGGAGAAAATGCTGACGGTATTCTTTTTCTCTTGAGTATGGAAGAGCGAGATTGGGCAATTTCTACCACCGGATCAGGGATCCAGACATTTACCGATGCCGGTCTGGAATATATTGTAGATGAGTTTATTTCAGATATTAGTGATGCAAAATATGCTCAAGGCCTTAACAAATATCTTGATTTAGTCGAAAAGTTTCTCAAACAAGCGGCTACCGGTAAACCCTATGACGTAGGAAACATGCCCAAAAAACCGCTGGCATGGTACTTTTTACCGATTACCTTAGTTGGTGGAATGTTAATTTCATATATGATTGTATCCGGCATGAAAAGCAAACTAAAGACCGTAAAACGTCAAGCGGCAGCTGATGACTATGTCAGACATGAAAGCTTCAGGCTGAACGATCGACGCGATCTTTATTTATACAGTCATGTAAGCAGAACTGCCAGACCGACTGAAAGCAGTTCTTCCGGAGGAGGTTCCAGATCCGGTGGTTCGCGCACCCATAGTTCATCATCCGGCAGATCTCATGGAGGTTCCAGAGGAAAATTTTAGTTTAATTCTTAAATGAAACATGTCTGTTTATTAGGCTTTTGAGTCAGATTTTATCTTTGACAAATAAAGACGAACTTTTTGCAATGAATTAGTCACAAATTGTTTAACAAACCTTAAGACTCGAAGCCGATATTTATTTGCGCTAACCGCATATATAATGTATTATTTAACAACCAACTATTTGAAATAATTCCTTCGATATATAGTTGTTTTATTTTAGATAGTGTTTGATTTAGACAAATTCGTTTTTTACATAGATTTTCGAGGTAAACATCCATGGGTTTAGGAATGAACATGGGCATTGATTTAGGTACTTCCAGTGTCCTTATTTATGTTCGCGGAAAGGGTATAGTTCTCCGTGAACCATCCGTAGTTGCCATCAATTCACGTACAGGCAAAGTTTTAGCAGTTGGCGAAAGTGCAAGCTTAATGCTCGGGCGCACACCCGAAATGGTCGAAGCTGTCCGACCTCTAAAAGATGGCGTAATTTCAGATTTTAAAGTGACCGAGGTAATGCTTAAGGCTTTTATTAGCAGAGTATCAACCGGTTTTTTAGCAAGATATTTTAAACCGACAATAGTTGTTTGTGTCCCGACTGTGATTACTCAAGTTGAGCAAAAAGCAGTGGAAGATGCTTGCAGACGTGCAGGCGCGAAAGACGTTTATTTAATACGTGAACCGATTGCCGCAGCTATCGGTGCGGGTATTGATATAACACAAGCAAATGGTTCAATGATTTTAGATATTGGAGGAGGAACAACTGACATTGCGGTTATCTCAATGTGTCAACCTGTGGTGGAAGAGTCCTTAAAGGTTGCCGGTGATGCGTTTGATCAAGCGATCATTAAATATGTCAGACGTAAACATAATATATTAATTGGAGAACAAACAGCGGAGGATTTGAAGATCAACATAGGCTGTGCCTATCCGCGTGACGCAGAGCTCAGTATGGAAGTTCGTGGCAGAAATCTGATTACAGGTATGCCCGCTACCTTAACTTTGACTTCTACAGAAATGCTTGAAGCTTTAGAGGAGCCTGTCAATCAAATCTTTGAAGGAGTTCATAGTGTATTGGAGAGAACACCGCCTGAATTAATGGCAGATATTTCTCAAAGAGGAATTATGATGACCGGTGGCGGTACATTACTTTACGGAATTGACCGGATGTTAGAGGCTAAAGTAGGTGTTGAAATTCTGATTGCGGAAGATCCCATCTCATGTGTTGCTGTAGGTACCGGATTAGCACTTAATATCATGGACAAATTTGATGCTTTAAGTGGTTAATTTTAATAGGATTGTTGTTCAGATTGCTATTTAACATTTTTAGCAATCTGAAAATCTTAAATTGCTATTTTCAGAGGTAATATTTCTTGACCAATCTGAAAAATGTTATACTATCTACTTTGTTCTTAAGCTTTCTCTTACATATATTAAATCATAATTTTTTATACAATTTTTATCACATATATATTTAAAAAAGAAATAATAATCGACAAGAGGAGAATTTTATGTCGTCATCCAAACTCAAGGGTAAGACCAAGAGAGATTTAGTAGAAATTGCTCATATTTCAGGCTTGCTCACACCGACAGAAACTAGGCGCATGACTAAAGCGCAAATACTGGATTTTTTACAACAAGTTGAGGAAGAAAATGAAATAGAGGATAGTCAAACAGAAGAGGATCAAGAGTCATCTGATGCGGACGATTATTCAGAATCTGAAGAACTTGAAATTGAACTTCCACCTGAACCTGATTCAAAATCTGATAATGAGAAGGAGCTTGAACAAGCCGAGTCTGAAGATCAGAAAACTGATAAGGAAACAAAATCTCAGACTAAAAAGCGGACCAGAGCTCGCAAAACTAAAGCGACCGAGAAAAAAGTTATTCAATTAACCGCTGATCCGTCTGAAACTGAATCTGATCCAGATACAGATAATTCAAAACCCGAATCTACTAAGGGAAAATCAAAAGACAAAAAAGAAAAAGAAGAATTAGAAGTAGTTTCCGGTATTCTTGAAATAATGCCTGATAATTATGGTTTTTTAAGAGTAGAGAACTATTTGCAAAGCAATCAAGATATTTATGTCCCGCCTCAATTTATCAGACGCTTTCATTTAAGAAACGGTGATATAATTAAAGGACCTGCAAAAGTACAGCGTGATGCTGATCGATATCGGGCATTAACTTATATTGATTCAGTCAATGATTTATCTCCTGATCAGATTATTAAACGTCCGTCTTTTGATCGCTTAACTCCGATCTATCCTGATGAAAGATATACTTTGGAGACTTTAAGTAAAGAACTTTCAACCAGAATGATCGATCTGGTTTCTCCAATTGGAAAGGGTCAAAGAGGCATGATCGTGTCTCCTCCTAAAGCAGGAAAAACTATTCTGTTACAAAAGATAGCGAATGCAATCAGCATCAACAATCCGCAAACCAAATTATTTGTACTTTTAATTGATGAACGTCCGGAAGAAGTTACGGATATGCAAAGGTCGATTGACGGTGAAGTTGTCTATTCAACATTTGATAAGACGCCGGAAAATCATGTTAAAGTTACGGAACTCGTTTTAGAACGAGCAATGCGTTTGGTGGAAATGGGAGAAGATGTTGTAATTTTACTCGATAGTATTACCCGCATGTCCAGAGCCTATAACTTGACGATCAACCCAACCGGCAGAACACTGTCCGGCGGATTGGATCCCGGTGCATTATATGGTCCCAAAAGATTTTTCGGGGCTGCCAGGAATATAGAAAATGGCGGAAGCCTCACGATTATCGCTACAGCACTGGTTGAGACAGGCTCTAGAATGGATGAAGTAATTTTTGAGGAATTTAAGGGCACGGGTAATATGGAAGTTTATCTAGACCGTAAATTAGCCGAAAAACGAATTTTCCCTGCAATAGATCTCAACCGTTCAAGTACCAGAAGAGAAGAATTGTTGATGAGAACTCAAGAACTGAATACGGTTTGGGCAATGCGCAAAGCATTCTCTTCCTTGGAGACTGCAGCAGTTACCGAAACGATGATCAGTTTATTACTCAAAACAAAAAATAATGAACAATTTACCAATTCGATTAGCGTATCACTTAAAGATCAGGATTTGTTTGAAGCAATGCGTGGTTCTATCTCCAATGTTAGTGATAACAATGGCAACAACTATGATAAATAACAAGTCTCGAAATTGTAAATAAATCGAGGTAATAATAGATGAATAACAAAGATATCTATCTTGCTGCAGGTTGTTTTTGGGGAGTTGAAGCATACTTTCAAAAAATTGCAGGTATTGTTGATACAAAAGTCGGTTATGCTAATAGTCAAATAAATAACCCATCTTATCGCATGGTCTGTAGTGGAGATACCGGTGCAGTAGAAGCATGCCGCATCACTTATGATATTACAAAAATTAGTTTATCTGAGATTCTTGCCCATTATTTTAGAATAGTAGATCCAACTTCAAGAAATCGTCAAGGCAATGATGTCGGAACACAATATAGACCCGGTATTTATTATGAAAATCAAGAAGATTTCGAACTTGTCTGTGACTACATTGATGCCAGAAGAAAAGACTATGCTCAAGGTATTGTAATTGAGGTATTACCGTTGAGCAATTTTTATCAAGCAGAAGCGGAACATCAAGATTATTTATTGAACAATCCGGGTGGCTATTGCCATATTGATCTTAGTTTAGCTGAAAAGCCTTTAGCTGATGCGGAGCTGCCAAATTTAAACTCTGATACTAGCACTAAAGAGATAGAGATAAACTATGTAAAGCCTGATCAGGCCGAACTGAAAGCCAGACTAACTGAAGAGCAATACACGGTCACTCAATTATCCGGGACAGAACGTCCTTTTAACAATGAATTCGACCAACATTTTGAACCCGGAATTTATGTAGACATAGTGAGTGGGGAGCCATTATTCAGCTCTGCTGCTAAATATGATTCCGGTTGCGGTTGGCCAGCTTTTTCTAAACCTATTGTTAAAGAAAATATCTCCTATCGGGATGATTATAGTTTTAATAGGCATAGGGTAGAAGTGCGAAGTGAGCATGCAGATTCGCATTTAGGTCATGTCTTTGAAGATGGCCCACTTGAAACGGGGGGACTTAGATACTGTATCAACAGTGCTGCTTTACGTTTTATTCCTTTAAAAGAAATGGAAGAACAAGGTTATGTTGCATATATAAAGTTTGTTGAAAAGCCGTCTGATGAGTAACATAGACTGATAATTAATTAATAATCAATAAAAAAACGCCAAATGGCGTTTTTTTGTTTAGCTAATTAAGTTACAAAAATTAATTATTTTGTCAATAAATAAAGAACTACAGTCAAAATAGCAAAAAGAATAGCGAAAATTGCAGTCAATCTCTTTTGAAAATGTTCTTTAGATCTTGCCTGACCGCTTCCGAAAAAAGTATCTGATCCACCTTCGATGGAGCTTCCCATACCCTGGGAACTACCTTCTTGTGAAATTACCAATACTACTAAAGCCAAAGCTATGATCATATCAACTACAGCAATTATTATTGTGAGCACACCCATTGAAAACTCCTAAATGTATAATAATATATGTTACGATTAAAATTTATTCTTCTAATTTCTTTTTAGTCTAATCACAACAAAAGAAATTTTTTAGTCACATCAAAGTATTATAAGGATAATTATCAATCGATGCAAGTAAAACCTAAAATTTGTCTACACCTTTTTGGCTTTCTACCAAATTGTGTGCTTCTTCTAATGTACTGCCGGCTTCGATTGCTGAAGCTGCTACAATTGCACCTTCTACCATGGGAGAATTCATCATAATATAATTATCATTGGGATCAATCTCCAATGCCATTTCTGTACTCATTACAGCACTACCGAGATCCATAAAAATTAATACACCGTCTCCTTGATCAGCTTCTTTCAAAGATGTATATATTCTTTCGACATCTGTACCGGCACTACCATCTGATAAACCGCCAACTGCAACTATAGGTACTGAAGGCGCAACTAATCCGGCAAGATCTTTTACTCCATCAGCTAGACTTTGGACATGTGAAACAAGTAATATACCAACCATCATTTATTCCAATCTTATTCTTAATTAACAATTTCAGCGATTGAACGTAACAAGATTAAAGCAGAGGCTGCACCCGGATCCATATGTCCGATACTACGTTCACCGATATAACTTGCTCGGCCTTTAGTAGCTTTGATTGTTTTTGTATACTCGGCACCTTCCTCGCCGGCTTTTAACATTGCATCAATTGCTTGTTCAGAATTTTTACCTTCGACAATTGCATTCTCTAACGCTTCTTTGGCCGGAAATAAAGTATCAAGTATGGTTTTTTCACCTTGAACAGCTTTACCTCTTAGTTGAATTCCGCCGATCGCTGCATCTAATAAACCGGGTAAATCAGTCAACACAATCTCTTCTTTTCCTTTAAGTGTATCACTTGCTTTCATAAAAGCAGTGCCGTATAAAGGACCTGAAGCTCCGCCAACTTTGAAAGCCAGAGTCATACCCGTTGTCCTCAAGATTCCCGAGATATCTTGTTCTTTCATTTCGTCCATCTTTTTCATAACTTCCTGAAATCCACGGTCCATGTTGATACCATGATCACCGTCTCCTATTTCACGATCAAGATCAGACAAATATGATCGATTTTCACCGATATTCTTTTGCATATTTTCAATTATGCTCAGTAATGTTTCATTATTAACGCTCATACTTATTTCCTTATTATTATTTCCTATATTTGATTATCTTTATGTTCTCTACCGAACGTTTTGATCGATAGAGAACAATACTTATTTGTTAGCTAATAACATTAGAGAACTTTTAAACCCGGAGTGTCCGCTTTAGCATCCAATAATTCTTTTAGCTCATCATCCAATTTGAGAAGGGTGATCGAAAAACCTGCCATCTCAATTGAAGTCATATATTCTCCGACATAATTTTCATAAATCTTTATATCTTTAGCTTCTAATACATCTGCCACATGGTTCATTATTATGTAAAGTTCCATTAATGGAGTGGCTCCTGAACCATTAATCATTACAGCAACTTCGCTACCGGTATAATCAAGGTCAGCTAATATTTTCTCTAATAAATGGTCCACGATCTCATTTACAGGTTTTATTTTCTCACGATGTGTACCCGGCTCGCCATGAATTCCAATACCGATTTCCATTTCATCATCTGCTAATTCGAAACCCGGTTTACCATTTGCTGGTACTGTACAGGGAGTTATAGCAACGCCCATGGAGCGAACTTGATCGCAAACCTTTTGACCTACTCTTTGTACTTTATCAAGAGAAGCACCGGTTTCAGCCATAGCACCGGCAATCTTATGTACAAAAACTGTACCTGCTATTCCACGTCTGCCGACAGTCCATGTACTGTCTTCAACTGCGACATCATCTTCAACTATTACTTGTTTTACATTAATGCCTTCGCCTTGGGCCATGTCACTAGCCATTTCAAAGTTCATCACATCGCCTGTATAATTCTTGATAACTAATAATACGCCTTCATCTGTTGCGACTTCTTTGATTGCTTCATATACAGCATCCGGAGTAGGTGAAGTGAAAACTGCGCCCGGCACAGCGGCATCAAGCATACCGTATCCGACAAAACCGGCATGAGCGGGTTCATGTCCGCTACCTCCACCACTGACTAATGCAACTTTTCCTTCTTTGGCTTCTTTACGAACCAATACGTGACTATCGTCTACTTTTCTTAGATATTGTGGATAAGCTTTTATCAGACCTTCGACCATTTCATCTTCGACTTTTTCAACATCATTAATAAATTTTTTCATGTTAATCCTCCTACAAATTTCCATGATTGAATAATATTCTAATAATTTCTCACATAAATACTTTAATGTTTAAAGCGGAACTGTACCTCCTTAAGAGTCCTATCCAATATATAGGAAAACGGGATTTTCGACTTCCTATAGACCTATCGTGATTAATATAAATAAGATTAAGTTCATTCTAACATATATTAATTTTGATTATTATAAAGAACTGTAATCTATAGTAAATAATATTATTTTATTCAAAAAGTCTTAAGCTTTTTTGTTAGTTTTTCAATTATTAATTGAAGGGAAAATTCAAATGAATAATAGCAAAAAAGATTTGACAATAATATTTGCCTCTGCTACTATGTTCAAGCATTCAAAATGAATGTTTGATTTGGCGCAGTAGTTCAGTTGGTTAGAATGCCAGCCTGTCACGCTGGAGGTCGAGGGTTCGAGTCCCTTCTGCGTCGCCATAATATATCCGGTCATTTTTATGAATGACCGGTTTATATTTTAAGCCTGGTTAGCTCAGTCGGTAGAGCAGGGGACTGAAAATCCCCGTGTCGTTGGTTCGATTCCGACACCAGGCACCAGTATGGGAGTTTAGCTCAGCTGGGAGAGCACCTGCCTTACAAGCAGGGGGTCACAGGTTCAAGTCCTGTAACTCCCACCAATAAGAAAAGCACTGATACTAAAGGGTTTCAGTGCTTTTTTAATTTTGTGATTATAATAACAATCTGAATCAACGCCCCAATTCATCGGCTGGTGAAGAGTGACGACCGTGTGGCACAAGGTCAACTCCGTAAATATGATAGAGTTCACTAACTGTGACAAATCGATAACCCTGTTCATACAGTTTAGGAAGAGTTTGTTCCAAAGCAGCGAGAGTTTCGGGATACATGGAATGCATCAGCACGACCGAACCAGGTAAAGTTTCTTCTAGTCTTTCACTTATCTGTTCAGCATCTTGAGTAAGCCAGTCGATTGTATCATGATCCCAGATCATAATCGGATACGGCAAAGCTACTAACACCTGTTCATTATAAGATCCGTAGGGTGGTCTGATCAGAGTGGGCACAACCCCGGTATATTCTTGAATTTTTGCATTAGTTAGATTGATTTCTGCCATAATTTGATCGTAATTTAATTTTGCCAAATCTGCATGAGAGAATGAATGATTGCCAAGTTCAGAGCCTTGTTCTATCACGGCTTTAATAGTTTCGAAATCGCCATCGATTCTACTCCCAAGGACAAAAAATGTTGCATGACCATCATGTTCGGTTAACAAATCCAAGACCTTAAGATCAATGTCATGATAAGGACCGTCATCAAAAGTTAAAGCAATGTATTTATAGTCATCGTTTTGAGGACTATTTTGTTCAGTCTCGCTAGAAGTAGTTTCTTCAGATGTGGATTTTATGGATTTAGTTTCTATTGTATCGTTGGTAGAGGCTTCTTGAATAATAGTTTTTTCTGACTTTTCAAGTACCGCACTCAGCTCAATTTGAGAAGGCTCTGTCGAATTCTGATTAGACTGTTGCTTTTTATCAGATCCGGCTAGACTTATTGTAGCAGCAACTAACTTCTGTTCAGATGTATTATCTGTTGATTTCTGAGCTTTTAATTTGATGCCATGATTTGTTTGATTAGCAAGTAAATAGGCAAAAATAGTAGCAAATAATAATAACCCTGTAACTATTGTTGCAATAATAACGACTTTATTTGACTTTTTATTCAGATCGGGCATGATGTCACCTTAAGTTACTTTGTTATAGATAATTTATTTATTTTTCGATGATTTTTATCCCATTTATTAATTTATAAATATATTATACATCTAATGAATATCAATATGTTAAAATAAAACCTGCTTAAGATAAAGTAGTTGAATAGCATTTAACATAATTGTAATAATTATGTTTTCGAATAAGGAGAAATTAATGACAGCTTTAGTTGGAGTATTACGTCAAAATGGCAAACACGGTATTGTCGAATTGGATCGTAAAGATAGTGAACTGGGTCCCAGAATAAATATACCTCGCAAGTTTTTATATGGTGCACCATTTAATATGAAAGTGGTCTGTGACTATAAGGGTACAGATTCTAACGGTGAGCCTTGGGGCTCTGTAGTAGAAGTGTTAGGCGAAGAAGGTAATCCGGATACTGCGATATTGGGTATTATTAAGTATTACAATCTTCCTTTGCATTTTCCTAAAAAAGTGTTGCAACAAGCAGAATCTTTTAGCAATACAATAACAGATAAAGAGATTAAAAAAGAACTTGCTAAGGGGCGTATTGATTTGCGTCATTTGCAGACGCTTACGATTGACGGTGAGGATGCTAAAGATCTTGATGATGCAATCGATATTAAAAAACTGACCAATGGCAATTACCTTTTATATGTTCATATTGCAGATGTGTCACATTATGTAAAAGCCGGAACAGAACTCGATCAGGAAGCAGCTAAACGAGGCAACAGCGTTTATCTGGTTGACCGTGTTATTCCGATGTACCCTCCGAAATTGTCCAATGGAATTTGCAGTCTTAATCCGGGTCAAGATCGTTTTGCCTTCACTGTAGAAATGGAAATTGATCAGCAAGGTAAAATTGTTCGAGGAAAGATATATCCCTCAATAATCAACAGTAAGGTTAGAACATCTTATCTTGAGACGCAAGCTATTTTAGATGCTGAACCGGTTAGTGACGATAGACCGGAATGGTTTGCGGATCAGATTTTTCTGATGCAGGATCTAACAGAAATATTGCAGAATATGCGCCAACGTCGAGGAGCTTTGGAATTTGAATTTCCGGAAATAAAAGTTGATCTTGATCCGGAAGGAAATCCAATAAAAATATATCCGGAACCGGATCTGTTTACTAACCATATGATTGAATCATTTATGATTGCTGCCAATGAATTTGTAGGAGACTTAGCAGAAAAACATAAGATACCTGTGATCTACAGGGTTCATGAATTACCGGATCAAGAAAAGTTAAATATATTTGCAGCTTTAGCTAAGCATTTTAATATTCGAGTAGTTATTGACCAGGAAAATCCCGAACCCAAAGAGCTTGCCAAAGCATTGGAAGAAATGAAAGATGAGCCCTTTGGTGAAACACTTTCCACGATGCTATTGCGCTCACTTGCCAAGGCACGTTATTCTGAGAAAAATTTAGGGCATTTCGGTTTAGCATCGAAAAATTATTGTCACTTTACTGCACCGATCAGAAGGTATTCTGATACATTTACCCATCGCAGCCTGAAAATATGGTTACAAGAGCAAAGCAAAGGTGGCAAGAAAATATTTAAACTGGCACATCAAGTTGGAGATCATGTTTCAGAAACTGAACGAATAGCAATTGATGCAGAACGTGATACGGTAGATCAAAAAGCTGCTGAGTATTACGCTGAAAGAATAGGGGAGATTTTTCCCGGTAAAATTTCCGGGTTTGCACCTGCCAGTATGTTTGTTCAATTAGTAGACACGATGGTAGAGGGAGCTATTTTCTTTCGCACTCTGGCCGGTTATTATGAATACGATCCTGAACAGTTTATTGCTGTAAATAGAGATACGGGAGATCTTTTGTCTTTAGGGCAAAAGGTTAAAGTTCAAGTTGCTGCGGTAGATATTAATCGACGTTTCATTGATTTTGCTTTAATTGAACATGAAACCGCAAAAGCTAATGGTAATTCAAAAAATAAGAAAAACCATAACAAGAAAAACAACAAAAATAAAGATCGATCTAGAAACAGAAATCGGAATAATAAATCACATAAAACAGACAGTTCAGCAAAACATCAGCAACCTCATAAAAGAAGATCGAGTCGCAATAAAGTCAAAAGAAGACGTAAAGGTAGAAGGAGAAAATAATTGCCCAAGCTATTTTTACATGCATTAGGTTGCAAAACAAATCAATATGAAAACTTGGCTTTAACACAACAATTAATTGATCAAGGTTTTGATTTAGTTGATAAGATGCAAGATGCTGATGTAGGAATTCTTAATACCTGTACCGTTACTGCGGAAGCAGGAAGGAAATCCAGACAAATGTTGCGCAGGATGAAAAAACAAAATCCTGAAGCATTGATTGTCGCAATGGGCTGTTACGCTCAATTATCCGATGTTTCAGCTGATTGTGATATTGCTGTAGGTACAAGTCAAAGAAATCTAATTCCGAAATTGATCTTACAAAAATTAAGACTAGCTGAAACGAGTGAAATCACCAGTCAAGATTTGAGACCTTTGGGCAAGATCAGTCAAGAGACTGATTATGAAGAACTCGGTATAGTATCGATTCAAAAAGATACCAGGGCTCAAATCAAAATCCAAGATGGCTGTAATGAATTTTGCTCCTATTGTACAATTCCTTTAGCCAGAGGTAGAATTCGGAGTAGATCAAGAGAAAATATTTTGCGAGAAGTTGAAGCACTAGTAAATGAAGGGCATAAAGAAGTTGTCTTGACAGGTATACATATTTGCTCTTTTGAAAAAGAAAAGGGGCGAAATAGTGATGCTTTAGCTGAGCTTTGTTTAGAATTAAACCGCATTACCGCATTGGAAAGGATTCGTCTAGGATCTTTAGAACCCTTATCGGTCACAGAACAGTTTTTGCAGATTTTAAAAGGAGCTGACAAAGTTTGTCCCCATTTTCATCTCTCTTTGCAATCCGGAAGCGATACAGTTTTGCAAAGAATGCGCAGGAGTTACAATACAGTTCAGTATCAAGAACGGGTGCGTATGTTAAGGCAAATATATAAAGACCCTTCTATTACGACAGATGTCATGGTAGGTTTTCCTGAAGAAACGGAACAAGAGTTTTTAGAAAGTCTGGAGTTTGTCAGGCGGATTAATTTTAGTAAAATCCATGTTTTCCCGTATTCTGTCAGGCAAGATACATTAGCAGCAAAAATGAAGCAAGTACCTGGACAAATAACTAAACAAAGAGCTAAAGCAATGCTTGAGTTAGCTGAAGATTTGTCAGTCAAATATGCTAAACAGTTTGTCGGCAGGCGGGTTGAAGTCTTATTGGAAGATGAATTTGAAGACTATATTAGAGGCTACACAAAACATTATGTACGCACATACATTGTTAATAATAATTATCAAAGCGGTGAAATTAAAAATGTTTTAATAACCGATGTAAGAAAAGACGATTTATTTGGCAAGATAGTGTGATAATATATTAGTTACAGTTCTTAGAATTGAAATGAGGTATTATGATGGCAGATCAAGAAACAGCAAGATTTGTGATGAGTATTAATCGCAAAGCGGAAGCTGCAAAAATAATGAAACAAGTAATGGCAGCCCTCGAAGAAAAAGGCTATAACCCCAAAAATCAATTGGTAGGTTACTTTATTTCGGGTGATCCTACATATATAACAAATCATCAAGGGGCCAGAGCAATTATCAGAAAAATGGAAAGAGATGAATTGCTGGAAGTAATCCTTGCTGAATATTTGGAGCAACTCGGGAATTAGTTAATATCTGAGTTAATTAAAATGCAGAGATTTTTGGCAATCGATTATGGTACGGTACGTGTTGGCTTAGCAGTTAGTGATCCTTTAGGTGTAATAGCGACAGGAATAAAAACCTTGAATCACAAAGCCAAAACGATGACTGATCTAGCTTCTGAAATTAATGAAGTGGTGATCAAGGAGAATATTACCGATTTAGTCTTGGGTTTACCCAAAAGAACTGATGGTAAGGTCGGAGAAAAAGAGCTACAGGTTAGAGAATTTGCCGAAATCTTAAAAGAAATAACCGGTTTAGATCCGATTTTATATGATGAACGTTATACAACTGTGATTGCTCAACAGATTATGAACAAAACAGGAGTTAAGCCTAATCGTAAAAGGGAAATAGTTGATCAGGTCGCTGCTGAGATATTGCTTCAAAATTATTTAGATAAAGTAGCTCGGAAATAATCTGTAATTAATATTATAATCTGTAAATACAGATAGTTTTTCATAGTGGAGGTTTTATGTTGTTAGATATATTTTTGCTAGCCCATGCTGATTCAGGACATGGTGATTTAGATCATGATCATGATCAGGAGTCTGGTGACGCTATTATTGAGATAGTTGATCCTGATACAGATGAGGTTTATCAGTTTTATCTGGGTGATGAATTTGATTATGAAGGTCAGTTTTATTATGTATTGGTCACCATAGAAGATGATCCTGTCTATGTCATAGCCAGGGTAATTGAACAGGATGGTGAGTCATATATTGAAACATTAACCGATGAGGAAAATGATGAATTATATGATGTATACGATAAAATACTAGAAGAAGCTTTTGAAGATGAGGAATAAGCCTTTAAAAGGTGTTGAAGCACAAGTTGATAATAAAAGGTCAAACTTTACGGATCGAAGTCCGGCAAAGTCTAATTTAGGCTCCGGAAGAATGAAACAAAGACCTTCTCCAAAGCAGAAATCTCGTACAAACAAAGCAAAAAACCAACAAAGACAGGTTGAAGATTATCCTGACGAGATGCTGGGCATTATTGTTGATCAACGGAGTGGGCAAACTTATTATATTTCACTGATTGACAACTTTACCTACAAGAGTCGAGAATATGCCGTTATGTACAATTATCGTATAGAAGACGGTAATATCGGGGTTCCTGAGATTTTAATTATGCGTTCCTATAGGGATCAGGATAAGCAATATTTTACTTCTATACGCAATCAAGAAGAGTTGGATAAAGTTTTTGATATTTTTTATGATCGCTTTCAACAATCGGTTTAACTGGAGGATTCATGGATTTCCATTCACTTCAGCCATTCACCATTGAACAGGCTGATTTATACACTAAATATTTTTCGCAAAGTAATACTCGAATAGCAGATGCCTGTCCTAACAGCAGATTTGCATGGAACATCGGTTATAATTATCGATATCTGATTCTGGAAGATTGTTTTTGTTTAGTTTCAGATGGTGGAATTTTTACTGAACCGCATTTTTCATTGCCTTTAGGAGAATTAACTGCAGCAAAACTGAGCAATATTATTAATCAACTGGAGAAAATATTTAAGCAAAACAACTGGCAGTTAACAGGAATGTTTATAGATGAGGAATATACAGATTTATTTAATGAACTTGAAGGTTATGAAATTAATCTTGAATTTGACTCTGCTTATTCCGACTATATTTACAATACCGCCGATTTGGCCAATTTAAAGGGCAAGGGATATCGTGCAAAACGTAATCATGTTAATCGCTTCATCAGAGATTATCCGGATTTCACTTACAAACCTTTAGAGAAATCTGATCAGGAGAAAGCTGTTGAGCTTGTTAGAACTTGGTGCCAAGATAAAGAAGTTGACTGTAAGGATCCTTTAGTAAGTGATTGTAGTCCGATTAATACTCTTTTCAGTTATTGGGAACAATTGAATATTTCTGGTGGTGCTATTTATTATAATGAAGATTTAATTGCATTTTCAATGGGCTCAATCATCAATCAAGGCAAAGAAGGTGTAATTCATTTTGAGAAAGCTCATCCCAATTATGAAGGCTTATATGCTGTAATCAATCAATTTTCAGTATTAAATGCATTTGAGGAAACTGAATTGATTAACCGTGAAGAAGATATGGGTGATGAAGGCATGCGTATTTCGAAAGAATCCTACTTGCCGATTGAAAGCCTGAAAAAATATAAAGTAACTTTGCAGAAGAAATAATTATTATCAAGAAAAGAGTTTAGTATGTTCGATAATGGTCAACCTGAGCAAGAACAGAGCCAGCAATATCAGTGGACAGGTAATTATTATGAGCAGCAGCCTCAACAAAATATACCGGTTCAACAACAGCAAATATATTATCATGATCAACCATATCAGGAACAGCAATTCACACATAGCCAAAACTTGAATTTATTACCGGATACCAAAGTTCCTCTTTGGCGTATATGGTTAATTTCAATCGCTTTTGCAGCCTTGCATATTGTGGTCCTAAATGGAGCTGCAATTCTGGTCGGAGTCATCATGTGGTTTTCATCGATGGCAACTACACAGGAAGAGATCATGAATTTATTCTTGGGTTCTAACTTGCAAAATTGGGCATGTATCGTGATGTTTTTCATCTGTACTCCGATCTATATTGTTTTTCTGAATAAGAGAAATAAAAAATTTCAGGGAAGTGTTGCACTTAAGAAGGTAAAGCCGGGTCCGGCAATTAGTATGATAGTTGTGGCCTTTGGTTCTTTAGGTATGGTCACAGGTCTTCTTTCTTTGTTGGAATTTTTGAGTAATCATGTAGGATTCATAGCCAAATGGCTTCAGGATTATATTAATCTTACTGAAATGATCGTCTCGGAAGAAGGCAATCTATTACTACAAATAATAGCTACGGTTATTTTGGTTCCGATTGCGGAAGAATTGTTATTCAGAGGGATAATTCAAGGCGAATTAAATTTACGTTTTACGCCCAGAGTTGCAGTATTAATCCAAGCTTTATTATTCGGTATTTTTCATATGAATCCGATTCAATCATTGTATACTTTTATTCCCGGATTATTGCTGGGTATTGCATATTATTATACCGGAAATTTGATTATACCCATCGTTATGCATATGATTTTCAATTTAGTTGGCGGGGTCTTCAATGTTATTTTTTCAGAGACAATCATGCAATGGCTCAGCTATGTTGAGTTAGTGATAGGCATATTTGCAATTGTAGTAGTAGTTTTATTCTTTGTTAAAGCAAAGCCGGATAGTGATCATAAATTAAAATGGCAGTATACTCCTTAAAATAATGTTTATTAAAAGATTTGGCAGAATCAAAAAACGTACTTTTGCAGTTTTAGCAATTTGTTTGCTAGCTGTTATTTTGCCAGTTTTTTTCTTGTTTATTACTACTACCAAACAAGTAAAATCAAGCAATATTGCACATTTTTCGCTCAATGAAAGAGCTTCGCGTCAATCTGTTCAGGGACTAGGCTACAATCTCATTTCATATCATGATGAGAATTTACTGAAAAATAATTCTTTTGAACCACTGGTGTATAAACAAAATTTCAATGTTGATTCAGGGGATGAAGAAACACTTAAGATTGTCATGCCGGATGATCTGGAAGCAGGTTCTTATGAGGACGATTTTTTTATAGGCGCAACAGCTGAGGTGTTGACTAACGATCCTGAAGGAAATCCTGTATTAAAAAAGACGGGAATTGTTGAAGAAATTCTTTCTGATCAGATAGATGATTTTCAATCTCTACAACTTCCTCCTGATCTTCCACAGGAAATTAGATGGTCTACAGTCGCAGAATTGGAACAGAAAGTTGTTTTGGGTGGAAGTAAGGGTTATATATTATATATAGATGCATTTACAGAAACTCATCTCCTTAAATTGCCTACAACTAATGACATAGTTGGTATCTGTGTTTTTGATAATAATTTTTTAGCTGTCGATCAAAAAGGAGTATTTTATAAATCTACCGATGCTCTCAATTGGCAACGTGTTTTTTCCGCTGATCAAAAATTCTTACTCAATAAAGCTTCAGAACAAGACTCTGGCGCCCAAAACGAAAGTTCAGAACAAGATACAATTAATTGGCACGATCTGAGTTCATATGTTGATGAACAGGGCAAAACTATCTTTATGGCAGTAGGTGAAGAAGGATACTTAATTTACGGAGATCTTGAGAACTACTATGTTGGCAGGATTAACACCAAGCAAAATATTAATTCGGTCACTGCTAATGCGAACGGATTTTATTTAGTCGGTGATAATTCTTCCGCATTTTACTCAGCCAATGGAGAAGTTTTTCAAATCTTAGATATCCCGCTTCAAGCAAATTGGCAGACTATTGCTTCAAGAGGAAATCAGATTCTGCTCGGCGGTGATCAGGGCGAAGTTGTTTTCAGTAATGATGGAAGTCAGTTTGAAAATATTAGTAGTGACTCCATTACAGGGATATCACTTCAATTTTCTGAACAAAACGATCAGAGCAGTCTTGAACAAATAGTTTTTAATCCGAGTTTTGTGTCATGTAGCATTTTGGGCAATGAACAATTTGTCATGCTTGATTCACGAGGACTGCTATATTTTTCACAAGATCTGGGTAAAAATTGGAGTTCGCTTAATGAACGGCAGGGGAACAGATATAACTTAATTCAACGTTTGTCGTCAGGCAGGTTAGTAAGGGCAGGTTTTGACAGCGGAGTTGAATATGCCGCGATGGGACTGACGATAAAACTGGATAGTAAACTCGAACAGGGTAAATACGAAGACGGAGATTTGCTGAGATTAGAGCAACTGGCAACTAAGCCGAACATCAAACCTTTGCTTGAAAAAGATGAAATTCTACCGGGTGAATGGTTTGTCAGTGATCCCCAAGTTGCAGATGTTCAATTTAGAGAAAATTCTCCTGAAGGTGGGAAATCCTCATTAAGAATTGATTTGACAGAATCTATAAATCCTATTGACCAACTTTTTGGAATTTATAGTGACCAGGAATTAGATTTAGAAACCTCTTTAACTGCTGATTATATTTTGCAACAAAACATCAGTGAGCCGGAGATCGACAAGTTGAAAAATAATGCAATCTTCGATTTTGAATTCTGGGCTAAATCAAATTCGCCGGATCCAATAGAGTTAAGTTTGTCTATCAAAGGTTTAAATCTGGAATCGGAACAATTTAGTAAAGAAATTCATGGAGATTGGAAAAAATATCAAGGTGTTTTTGTTGTTCCGAAAAATTCGGTGCAAGACGATAGTCTGGTTTGGTTGCAAATTGAGTTCCATGGATCCGGGACAATCTTTCTAGACAACATCAGGATTAAAGTTGCAGATCACTTTGAGCAGGATTTATTTGCCGATCTGGCTGACGATTTAGCAAATGTACCTATTATGCGCTTAGAATTAGTTCCGTTAGGTGATCAAGCTTATCCTTCTGAAAGTTGGCTTTCGTCTGAAAAATCGTATAGTTTTTATTATCAGGATGAAGGTAATTTAAAAATAATTTCTCAACCCAATCTTGTTACATGTTTGGAAGCTTGTCGTAAATATAATATTAATCCTTGGCTCACAATTAATTCTCAAGCTTCAGATCTTGAGTTGAGGCATTTTATGCAATATCTATTCGGTCAACAAAATACGCCATTAGGAGAATTACGTGACCAACATGGTGCTCTAGGAAGATATAGTGAAACTTTTAATCGATTTTATCTAGAAATCAATGATCAAAACAAGCTCTTTGTAAACGACTGGCAGAAAAAATCATACGTCAACCGGGTAATTCAAATCTTGAGTGAAACACCGGAATACACACAGATAAAGAATCGTTTGGTCTTTATTGATGGTATGGAATATAAAGAGAATATCATATCATCAGATGCGGATTATCATGCTTCCGATTTTACTTTACAGGACGATATCTCTAATATAGATCAGTTAAATCAACACATTGAAAACTTTTCAGAAATGATTCCCAGAAATCCCGGAAGGATGTCAACAAGCGGTTTTGATTTAGTGCGTAGAACTGAATTACTAAATCCTGATATAAGATTGGCTGACCTTATCTCAGTCAGTTTGAGCATGTTAGGTGATGAAGTTGAAGCAGCTTTGCTGAATTTTGATCTGACATCAGATATTCCAGAAAACTCATTTGTTGAATGTTATGCCCAAATTGGAAGATCAATCGCCGGTATGAGTCCCTATGTTTTAAGTTCCAATTATGAACAAGAGAACATTATTGCCTTTGCATATGGTTCAGAAAATAAAAGAACGATCATTATTGCCAATTTATCAGATAGTTCTGCATCTTGTCAGATTTTAAATATTGATTTGAAAGGATTTCAGCAATCCTTTTATGATGCAAACGGTGAACTTTTAGAACAATCAGTAATGAAGCTCAGCAAAACAGTTTTTTCAATTTTACCGGGTGGTGTGGTTGTTCTTGAAGGTAATGTAAAATAATACTTTAATATTAATTTTTAGGGGTGTCAGATATGGTTAGTGACTTTGATCAATTATTTTATGCCGACTCTTATCAAACAGTTTTTTCAGCAAAAGTAACAGACCAAAAATCATCAGATGGAAAATATTGGCTTGCTTTGACTCAGACCTGTTTTTATCCTGAAGGTGGAGGGCAACCAGGTGATCAAGGTGAAATATTTGTCAGCTCATTAGATTCAGTTGACAATAATCAAGACAAGCAAGTAATCAAAGTTCTGCACACAATTCTCAAAGATGATATTATCTGGCATCAGGTTTCTGATCTAATTCCTGAAGGTACAGAAGTACAAGGGGAGATCGATTTTAATAATCGCTATGATTTAATGCAACAACATAGTGCTGAACATATAGTATCCGGCATTGTTAATCGAAAATACGGCTATGATAATGTGGGTTTTAATATCAATAATGAAGAGATGACCTTTGATTTCAATGGCGACCTGACCTGGGAACAGATTCTTGAAATAGAAGATGAAGCTAATCAGGCTGTTTTTAAGAATATTCCGATTGAAATTCATTATTTAACTCCTGAACAACAACAAAGTTGGACTTATCGCAGTAAGTTAGAGCTCGGTGAAAATGTCAGAGTGGTAGTAGTACCAAATTATGATACATGTGCATGTGCCGGCACTCATCTCAAGACGACAGGTGAAATAGGGCAAATAAAAATAATCAAACGCGAATCCTACAAGGGCGGTGTTCGCTTGACAGCATTATGCGGTCTGAGAGCACTGAAATATTTTCAAAAATTGCACGAAGTAATACAAGAAACCGGTGAATTGCTTTCAGCAAATCTTGATAACTTAGTCGAGCTGGTCAAATACAATCAAACTGAAATATTAGAACTCAAACAAGAAATTAATAAGAGAAACAATGCTTGGCTTGAACTTTACAAAAAAAATATTTCTCCTAACACGCAACAGATTATTATCAAAAATCAAATATTTAATAAAAATGAATGGCTTTATGTTTGTCGTTATCTATTTGAAAAAGTAGAGAAGTTCGTTTGCTTGTTGACCGAAATATCTGCCGAAAAATACATGATATTTATGTATTCTGAAACTGTGGATCTTCGAGCAAAGATACCGGAACTTAAAAAAACATTTGATTTTAAAGGTGGCGGAAATGCAAGCTCGATTCAAGGTCCTCTGATAGGTGATTATCAAAAAATTGTGAAATTCTTGAGTGAAATAGCCTAGCTAATTCTGGATTAAGTGATTTTATTGTGCGCTCTGCATAATGATGAATTGATAAAATTAAACATTATTCCGAAATTGAAAAAAAGCGAAAAAATTCCTTGACCTGAAATAATACTCTACATATACTTTAGGTAAGCTTCAGGGAATTCTAAAGAATGCCTTGATCGAAAACCCAACACCATGAAAATGGATCGGGATGGCAGTAATTTGATAACTGAACATTGAGCTGGCAAGAAGAATCTGAATACCTACAAGGTAAGACTGATCTTCACAAGAGGTTAAATGGTATAAATAAAGATTAATTAATCAGATACCATTAATTTCAAACTCTACTTAGCACCCTTGTGAATAGAAGATCAATATTATTCATAAGAGATCATAAATTGATCAGAAACAAACGACGATTAAGTGATAGAATTGCTAGCTGAAACAACTATCATTAAATAAGTAATAAAAAGGAATGTTAAGTTGCAAAAACGAAAATGTGAAGTTAAAGAAACTGCAAGTCGAACAATTGAAATAAGACATAGGGTTCAACAGAAACTAGAATGTGTAACAAACACGTCGAACGTACTGTTGGTAAAATGTAAAAATAACCTAGAGTGTTAAAAGTTCAAGCGTAAGATAAAAAGAGTTCCGTTAATGAAAGAGTTACGATCAATGATTTAGCAGGTTCGCTGAAGCTTTTTATATGCTTAAAAAATCGGGAAAACCAGCTCCCGATTTTTTTGTTTTTTATAATTTGTTGGATTATTATTCCGCCAGTTTTTTGATATAAGGTAAATTGCGGTGATCTTCTTTATAGTCAAGACCATAACCTACGACTCTGGTATAATCTATTTCAAAACCGGTGTATTTTAGTGGTAAATTTATCATTAATTGTTCAGGATTAACTAACATCGCAGCTAAGGCTATGCTCAGCGGTTCAAATTTTTCAACATGCTCTATCATGTAGTGAGTGGTCAAGCCTGATCTGACAATCTCTTCAACTACTAATACATTATTTCCTTTTAAATCGATTCCGATGTCTCTGGTAACTTCAACAATATTGGTTCCTGATTTTACTTGGCTGATTCCCATCATGTCAAATTTAAGAGGCAAATCAATCGCTCTTGTTAGATCTGAAAGAAAATACACTGAACCCTTGAGCATTGAAACTACTCTTAGAGGACGCGACGATTCACGGTAGTCTTCAGTGATTTGTTTGCCCATTTCCTGTATTCGTTTTGCTATTTGTTGTTCTGTGAATAGAATATTCTGATTCATTTGTCTCAAATCCTTCATTGATTTATTATTTATTCAAAACGTTTAACTAAAGACTCAAAATCCCGTCGATAAATAATTTTAACATTAACTCCGGGATATAATTCCTGTAATTTCTCCAGCTTTTTTCTTTTGGCACTGACATAACGTTGATTCATAGTTGTCAGCTCCAGATATAGATCGAATTTTGGCAAATAAAAATCAGGACTGAAGGCCATAGTTACACGGTTTTCATCATCCCATTCAACAGGAAAAAACTTTGGTTCATAACGCCAATCAATTTGATATAAGTTCAACAATTTTGCAAATTCTTTCTCAGATTCATTTTTGAAATCCGGTAAGTCATTATTTTGCAGCACAGTTCTGTCACTTTGACCTTGCAATTCCAAATAAAGAGAAATTCGGTAATCCTCGATTAAAGATTCTAGGACTGCCAAACAAGCATCTAATGATAGCTTACCTGTATTTAATACAATATGAAAAGGTTCAAAAGTACTATCATCAGCTTGGAATAAAGTACTGATAAATCTACGATATTGGCGGTCAATTCTTAAAGTTAAATCAGATTCCGATATTGTAGAAATTTCTTTACTTGATATGAATTTTTCCATAAATTTTAATTCATGGAGTTGATCAATTGAATAATGAAAATCCTTGTCTTGGGCCTGATATTTCAGATAGTTTCGATATTGCTCTTGTGAACCGGAAATTCTTTGTTCGCGTACTTCTAAAGGCGCTGTGACTCTGACATGGATGGCTTTTGGATGATCCTTCAAAAGATAATTCCCACCACAACCGAGTAATATCGCTCTGTTATTTTCCGCCCATTCTTGAATCGAGCCTTCTAAGTAAGCTTTGAAATTAACATGTTGGTCAGTAGTGATCGGTTCGAAAAAATACTTGGCACTAACTTCAAGCATTTGTTTTTCATGTTCAGTTGCAATTGGCTTGAGAAACTTATCGACCATTTGATCAAAATCCATTAGAGGATGTCCGCATCTCTCGGATAGACGTTCGGCAAGTTCATCTCCAAAACTTCCCGCCTCTCTGGAAATAGTAATTATGGGCACATATACCTCTTTTCAGAAATGATCAGAAACTATATTATAGTATAGCATGAAAAGAAATTTGATTGAACTAAAAACAGTCAGAAAAGCTGACTAAATCGGAGGCTCAGATGAAGAAAAAAAGCAAATTAATTAAGGCAGGTTTAGTGGGCTATCCTTTGGGATATTCTATTTCTCCAATGATCCATGAGTTTTTATTTGAGCAGGCGGGAAGAGATGGAGAATACCGGGCAATAAAAATTCAGCCTGATAATTTCATAGAAAGAATCCCCAATATATTACGAGAATATCCATATCTGAATGTAACAATTCCTTACAAAAAAGAGATTGTTGCTCATTTGCAAGGAACTTCTGACAGTGCAAGAATTTTAGGCGTTGTAAATACTGTAGTAAATGAGTTGGGCTATAACACTGATGGTATCGGTATGGAATTAGCATTAGCCGACTGGGATAAACCGGAACAGGCTTTGATTATTGGTTCAGGCAATACTTCACGTACCGCTCTTTATACATTGATTGAAATGGCTGTACCAAATATATATATGATCCATCGCAATGCTCTAAGTTTACAAAAATTAAAAAATGATTTGATTCAATCAATAAATATCGAGATTGAATCTACGGGGAGTTTTAAGTTTCCGGACTCTGAACAAAAAATAACATTTTTTGTTGATCAAGAAGATGTTTTTGAATCTGAAGTACAATTTGATTTATTGATCAACACGACATCAGGTGGCATGTACCCTGAAATTGATCAATTACCCATAAAACCTGAGATACTCAATCATCTTTTAAGTGAATCCAAGCCAAAAGTTTTTGATGTGATTTATAATCCGCTCCGTACCAGATTACTCTCTTTGGCTGAGCAAAATAATTTGGAATACCAAAATGGGTTGGCCATGCTCTTCTATCAGGCATATGCTTCTCATGCCATATGGTTTTCTGAAGATTGTTCACCTACCAAAGCGAAGCAATTGTGGCATGATTTTCAAAACAAATTTGATCCGGAAAAGTTGATCACTGAACTCCAGCTACAAGAAAAAAATGATTAAGTTTTTTTCTTGGGCCGAAATAGCCTGATGGCTTTTTTGAAATAGTACTTTAATTCAGCCATCATGCCTATTACAAATTTTTTCAAAATGAATTTGCGAGGGAAAAATTGGGCTTTCTTTCTGGTATAGGCTCTAATTAACATAGCCACTTCCGTAGGTTGGACCTGTTTATTATAATGCATCATATAGTTTTCAGTTCCCGGAGCTGCATAAAAGAAACGATACCAAGCAGCATATGCATCACCTACTCCGAATAAGTGACCTGCTTCATGGGCGGAAATCTGACGCAGATAATGCTCATTTCCGGATTTAGTTATTACTGCAAATCCCGGAAAACTTCTACTCCAATTATAGCCAATACTTTCAATTTGACCGGTTCGAAAAATACCCCACAACCTTCTTAAGATGCCGCTAGCGACATGTGATGGCAGGATTCTCGGTTTTTTGAGAAAGATCGGAATAGGTCTTACTTTTCTTTGAAGTAATCTCAACAGATAAAGTTTCCGTGGGTGATGCTTCCCGGATAATTCATCTTCTATTATTTCGACCACGAATGGCATTTTTTCAAAATGATTTCTACTTAATCCGGTAGTAATGTTTTCTTTTAGAAAAAATTCTTCACAAGCTGATTTTAATTCTTCAATCATTAAATAAGTACCGGACCAATTTTGCTCGATGCCTTCACTAATGATAGACTTATAAGATTTTTCTTTAATTGATTTTTGAATTGCCTGCCGGTTAAAGACAACCTTTACAGTCAATCTGAATCCTATTTGAGGATGATAACTGAGTTTAAGGGGAGAATGGCTCATTTTAGATTTGGATTAAGTTTTTCTTTTAACCAAGTTAATAACTGGTCCAACTTAATCCTTTGAGATAATTGTAAATACCAGGGTACGAGTGATTTATCTTGAGGATAAAAGAGGTGGGCATGATTTAAATCAAGAAATATGGGGTTTAAATAAGAGGTTTGCTCCGTACTAATATAATTGACAATTCCTACTCCTGTAGAAAGCACTTCCTCTTCATTTTTCATATCGGTGATCAAGATCAGATTATTTTGACTTACAGGTTTAACATCTTTTTGTCGGAGTATAAAATTAGAAGTTTCTGATAAAATATTATCAATGATCAAGACATTTAATAATGGGCGATAAAGTAAGAATGTTCTGTGATATTTGTTCTGAAATTTATAATTTATAAAGCTTGTTTTTTTCTCATAAATAAGGCCTAAACTGTGCTTGGCAACTTGTTTATAACCGTTATGGGTCAGCCATTCCGAGATAAGTTGAACCGGATTTCCTTCTTGTTTTAGCTGATTGGCAATTTTAGGATCTAGTTTATATTTTTTTTGCTGAGCTAGTATTGCCAAACTTTTAGGATCTGCGGGGTTGTAAAGCTGAACAATATGATTAGAGATCATAGTATTAATGCTGTTGAAACATAAGATAGTATATAATAAAATGCAAGTGCCGAATAATAATCTAATCCATCCCATTTCTATGATGGATTTCAATTGATAAATATTTTTCCCAATCCAGAAAAGAGCGATTCCCAAAATCACAAGAATCAGGATCTGACTTATTATATTACGTATTTTCCAATATCTTTGTTTCAAATTAAGCCTCTCAACAATAAATATTGTAGCACTAATTGATTATAAGCAAAAATAATGCTTAATTAAATCTAGCTAAGATTATTGTTTTTCAAAGTTATTTGTTAAGGTGGGAAAAGTATGAAGATTAATCAATCAAATAATCAGAATCTTTTTCACTCGCTGCCAACAGCTCAATTTTTTGATCTGAATTAAGTTCAAAGTCACTACCGATCAATTGATCTAAACTAATTTCAAAAAACACACTTATTTTTCTCAGCATAGGAATACTAGGGAATCGTCTGCCTGTTTCATAAAGTGAAATTGTACTGCGCGCTATTCCGAGTTTTGTGGCTAGTTGTGATTGAGTTAGTTTTTTATCTTTGCGTAATTGTTTGATGTTTCTTGCAAATTTTGACATACACACCTCATATATTAATTAGGCAAATAATATTGAACAAAATGTTCCTAATAGTTACATTTGTATTCTAGCATACATTTAATTTAATTTCCTAATATTTGCAATAAAAGTAAGAAAAAAATATTTAATTATGCTACAATGAGTAACATATATTAATTAATCTATTGTAAATGGAGAGTAATATGCGAAGTTGGTTAAAAGAACTCAGGCGTTCATTATCATATACACAGGATCAGGTCGCCGATAAATCAGGTATTTCGCGGGCCTATTATACACAAATTGAACTAAATAACAGGACACCGTCTCCAAAGGTTGCAATGGAGATCGGCAAAGTGCTCGAGTTTGATTGGACCCGCTTTTACGAAGAGTAATTAGTTGCTTTCTGATCAAAATCTTTTTTGTAATATGTCATGATTTTCGTTCACAATTGTTCATGATTTAGTCTTGAAATGCTTAACTTTTTTGCTATACTATAGATCGAAGGTCAAAGATAGTCAAAGTCAAAGGAGGGTGCAATGTCAAATCTAAGTGATGCAATTGAAGCTTTACTAAAAGAAATGTTAGATAAAAATGAAGGTATAGTCGAATTTACGCGCAATGATCTGGCAGAACAAATAAATTGTGTGCCGTCTCAAATAACTTATGTAATACAGACTAGATTTACCAGTGGTATGGGATATATTAAGGAGAGCAAACGTGGAGGCGGTGGTTCAATAACAATCCGCAGAGTTGATTTCTCTTCGCCTGACCAGCAATTGGCAGCTCAAATTCAGTCTGTTCCTCAAAATTTAAGTCAACAGAAGGCATATTTAATCATAGATAATTTAGGTGAACAGGGAGTTCTGGATGAAAGACTTGCTCAGGTAATAAAAGCAGCGGTTTCACATCATGCTTTACAAAAAGTTCCGAATCTGATTGCAGATCAGGTTCGTTCAGATATTTTAAAAAATTTGTTGTTAGCACTATATCAGCAACAAACAGCAGGAGGTAATGTTTAATGTTATGTGAAAAATGTCAAAAAAAAGATGCAAATGTTTCCGTTCAAACAATTATCAACGGGATTACTGAAAGCCATCACCTCTGTTCTGAGTGTGCACAACAAGAAGGATTATTTCATTCTGGATTCGGTTTGGAGAATCTTTCAATGGCAAATAATATAGGAAAAACCTTATTTAATTTTCCTTATTCAAAATTGGGACATGCTCAAAGTAATTCAGATGCATTAACCGGTACAAGAATGACTTGCCCGCATTGCAATCAAAGTTTAAGCGATTTTAAACAGACCGGATTATTTGGCTGCCCTCAATGTTACGAAAGTTTTCGCGGAATGATCCGTGAGATGTTGGACCAGGTTCAAGGTGATCACTTGCATCGTGACTCCAGACGCATAACTCAGGATAAAAGCGATTCTTCAGATAGTCCAATTGTGATCATAGAAGATAAACAAGAAAAATCTGAGCAGACAGCTCAAGAAAAACTAAAAGCTGAATTGCAGGAAATGATCAAACAAGAAAATTATGAACAAGCTGCAATTATAAGAGATAGAATAAAAGAATTAGAAAAAGAGGATCAAGTAGATGAGAGTGAATAAAGGAGAAATTTATGAGTTGGTATGAAAAACACGGACCTGATCAGGATGTGGTTATCAGTACCAGAGTTCGTTTAGCCAGGAACATTAAAGGGCATCTTTGTCCACATTTACTTGACAAGACTAAAACTAATCAGGTTATTCAAGAAATAGTAGATGGTGTTGAAAAAATTGATCCTAAATCCTTTCGTCTGGTTGAATTAGAAAGTCTCAATTTAACTGATAAGCAAACTTTAGCAGAAAGACATTTGATCAGCCCTCAGATTATTAATGCTAAAAATAATAAAGCATTGTTGATCAATGAAGAGGAGGACTTGAGTGTCTTAATTCTTGATGAAGATCATCTGAGAATACAGGCGATTTCAGCCGGTTTTGAACCTTTGGAAACTTTTGACCGAGCTAATAAGTTGGCTGTCGCTTTAGAAAGCGTTTTGGACATTGCATATGATCCGGAGTTTGGATATTTAACCGCATGTCCGACCAATGTTGGTACGGGACTCAGGGTGTCTGCTTTACTACATGTACCGGGACTTGAGCATTCAAGACAACTTAAATATATCATTGAATCATTGCGCAGGTCCGGCTTTACAGTTAGAGGTTATTACGGAGAAGGAAGTGCGGAACAAGGGCAAATGATCCAAGTTTCTAATCAGATAACTTTAGGCGAAACTGATCAGGATTTGGTTAATAAATTTATCAGAATGCTTTCGGTATTTATTAAGCAGGAAAGGCAAGCCAGAGAGAAGTGGTACAGCGAAGATCCGATCAGGCTCAAAGACAGAATATTTCGTGCTAAAGCAATCCTGTCCGAAGCTTGTTTAATCGGAAGTGAAGAGGCATTTAATTGTCTTAGTTATTTGCGGTTAGGACGAGCTCTGGGATTTGATGATTTTCCGGATTATCCTGAAATCTTAACCTTAATCTATTTAATTGGCAGAGGATCAATTCAAAAAAGATCCGGTAAAACTTTGGCCGGAGAAAAAAGAGACGAAGCAAGAGCAAATTTAATCAAAAAACATTTTGTAGAAATAAATAATAGCAGGAGGAATCATTATGATGATTAGATTATCCGAACGTTCAGGGAAAGTACTTGGCTTGGCATATCAAGCTGCAGGTTCATATGGAAATGAATATATCGGAACTGAACATATATTAAAGGGAATATTGGAAGAAAATGGCGTAGCAGCTAAAGTAATTAACAAATACGGTTTAAATTCGGAAAGCGTGACCGGAGTGTTAGATCAATTTAACAATCAGGAAGCTAAAGATTTTACCGGTGATAGCAATTTAACTGCTGATCAAATCTTTCAAATGATGACCCCAAGAACAAAGCAAGTCTTAAACCTTGCTGCAAGGGAAGCAAATGCCAGAAGATCTGAAAATGTTGAGCCCGAACATTTATTGTTGGGGATTATCAGAGAGGGCGACAGTGTTGCAGTTCGAATTTTGCGCAGTGCAGGGATTAGTATTCAAAAACTGTATGCAGAGATTATTCAAAGCATAGGTGGAGCAGGAACTGAAAATGTCTTCGGTCAAATGTCTGATAATATGGGTGATCCCGGACTTTCTGCTGGACAATCCGCAGCAGCTTCCGACAGTGATACTCCTACCTTAGATCAGTTTGGTGTTGATTTTACCGAAATGGCTCGTAACAATGCATTCGATCCGATAATCGGACGCGACGAAGAGATAATGCGCACAATGCAGATTCTTTGTCGCCGGACAAAAAACAACCCTGTATTAATTGGGGAGCCCGGTGTTGGTAAAACTGCAATTGCTGAAGGTTTGGCACAAAGGATTGTTGCTGATGATGTACCCGATATTCTTAAAGGCAAGAGATTATTTTCTTTAGATCTTTCCGGAATGTTAGCAGGTGCAAAATATAGAGGCGAATTCGAAGAACGCTTGAAAAATGGGATAGATGAAGCTGCAAAATCAGGCAATGTAGTTTTGTTCATTGATGAACTACATACAATTATTGGAGCAGGTGCCTCCGAAGGTGCAATGGACGCTTCAAATATATTAAAACCAATGCTTGCCAGAGGTGAAATGCAGGTTATAGGTGCAACTACAATAGATGAATATAGAAAAAATGTAGAAAAAGATGCAGCTTTAGCCAGGAGATTTCAACCTGTAACGATCGATGAACCGAGTGTAGAAGAGTCGATTCAAATTTTGAACGGTCTGAGAAAACAATATGAAGATCATCATAGGGTGAAAATTACTGATGAAGCAATTGAAGAAGCAGTAAAATTATCAAGTCGTTATATCACTGACAGATTTTTGCCGGATAAAGCAATTGACTTAATAGATGAAGCATCTTCAAAAGTAAGAATGGGTATTTCATCAGAACCGGATGAGCTAAAAGAAAAAGAAGAAGAATTAGTAAAAATCATTGAACAAAAAGAAAAAGCTGTTGCAGAAGAAAGATTTGAAGAAGCAGCGGATTTGCATAAACAGGAAAACAAGTTAAATGATGAGATTAAAGCAGTTAGAGCTGAAAGTGATCAAGATTCTGAAGCTGAGCGTCCGGAAATCACAGTTAACAATGTTGCAGAAATAGTTGCTTCCTGGACCGGTATTCCGGTAACTAAAATCAGTGAAGATGATCAAGAAAGAATGAGAAATCTTGAAGCTGAGCTCAAGCAAAGAGTGATTGGTCAAGATGAAGCTGTGACAGCGGTCTCAAAGGCTATTCGCAGAGGCAGATTGGGTTTAAAAGATCCAAATCGTCCTACAGGTTCATTTCTCTTCTTGGGTACAACCGGTGTGGGTAAGACTGAATTAGCGAAGGCTTTAGCAGAAACAATGTATGGTGATGAAAATGCCATGGTCAGAATTGATATGTCAGAATATATGGAAAAATTTGATGTCTCAAAATTAATCGGATCCCCTCCGGGATACGTTGGTTACGATGAGGGGGGTCAACTGACTGAAAAAGTCAGAAGAAGACCGTATACAGTTGTCTTGTTTGATGAAATTGAAAAAGCTCATCCGGATGTATTCAATGTCTTACTCCAAGTTTTGGAGGATGGTAGATTAACTGATGGCCAAGGCAGAACCGTTGATTTCAAAAATACGATAATAATCATGACTTCAAATATTGGAGCTCGTATCTTAACTTCTGCAAGTGGAGGTAAGATAGGTTTTAGTCATCCGACTGAGTCTGAGAATAATCTTGAAGAAATTGATCAAAATCTTTATGGTGGTAGAAGCTTTGAAGAAGCTAAAGAGTTAATCTTAGAAGAAGTTAAGAAAACATTTGCTCCGGAATTCTTGAATAGAATTGATGAGATGATTTTCTTCAAAATGTTATCCAAAGATGCATTATTGGAAATTGTTGAAATCATGTTGGGGCAACTCGAGAAAAGAATTGCCGATATCGGAATTAAAATCGAGGTTACTGATTCAGCTAAAAGCTGGTTAGTTAAACACGGATATGAGCCTCAATACGGGGCAAGACCTTTGCGTAGGTTAATCCAATCTGCAGTAGAGGATAAATTCTCTGAAGCTATGTTGGATGAAGTGGTTGAAGAAGGTGAAACTGCTTTGATCGATGCCAAGGATGACCAAATTGTAATCAGTGAATTGAACTAATAAAAGATCAAGTATAACTTGCTTAGAAATAATTAGCAGGTGTTCTATAAAGGTAGAGTAGAAAAAAATCTACTCTACCTTTTTTAATTAAATTCCTGATGTGTTATTATATTTTTGTAAACTTTCTAAGTTATGGAGGTTGATGTGAGCACAGACTTTGTTCAACAAATAAAAGATGCAGAATTGCAAGCTCAAAAAATAATTGAGCAAGCGGAAAAAAATGCTAAAAGTAAACTCGAACACAATAAACGTGAACTTGATAACAAGCTTGAATTAGCTCGCACTGAATATGATCAGAAAATTCGATTCGAAAAATCTGCAGCAGAGGATCAATCTGAACAAGATTTAGCGAAGAGCCTTGCTGAGCTTACACCGCCTGAAATTAGTAATCAGCTACGTGAAGAGGCTGCTGATCTAGTATTAGAGAGGATAGTGGATCTCCTTGGCAATTCTTGAAATGGATAAAATTAAGATTTTGGGACTGCAGAGCGACAAACAATCCATAATGCAGTTACTGCAAGCCGAGGGTGTTGTTGAGTTGATCGATACCGGATTAACCGCGTCCTTAGCAACAGAGGATGATGTCGTCGAGCCAAATTCAAAATCTTCACTGGACCGGGAATATCTCTTGGTTGATGAAAAGGAACAACAGACAATTTCCGAACAGGAGTTGTTGATCAGACAGAAACAGGCAAACCTGGAATCTGTAATCATCAAATTAGATAATAAATATCCTAACATTTCAATAGAGCCTGCCGATTTAAGAATTTCTATTCAAGATTTATTAGCAATCAAGAAGCGCGAGAAAGCTATTCTGTCAAAACTGGAACAGGTTCAAGTTATCGAAGACAGAGAATCTGATCTAGCGGCAGAACGTGAGCAGATACAACGTGAACAAGATATTCTACAAGATTGGTACGATGTAGATATTAATCTCGCCCAAACTTCAACTGAACGTACAGTGATTTTTTTAGGACAATTAGAAAAATCTGCTCTCAAGCAATTGGAAGATGAATTAGTTGAACTATCCCTAGCTCAAACTGTCATCTTGGATCTTTTTGAAGGTGATCGCTATTACTTGACGGCAATTATTGCTTTGAAAGAAGATCAACTAGAGGTTGATAATTTATTAAAACGATATGACTTTAATGCTTTACCTATCAAAAGACAAGGTAAGCCCAATCGGATTTATCAAGCAAATACAGCTCAATTAGAAAGAATTGACAGCTATTTTTTGGAACTTGAGCAAGAGCTAAAAGAAATTGCTAAGAATCGGTTGGACTTTTATATATTATCGGATTATTATTCAGTTCTCCTAGATTACTATGCCGCCAATAAAATACCCCAAAATACTTTGTATACATTTAGTTTGCAAGGCTTTTTGCCGAGAGAGACATCAGCAGATGTTGTTAGGCAGATAGAGTCGAATTATTCCGCGTTAGTTGAAATTCAAGAACTGACAACTCAAGATGACTATCCGATCATGTTAAAAAACAATCCTTTTTCTGGAGCTTATCAAACTATACTAGAGATGTTCGGTGCTCCCAATACGCAAGAAATCGATCCGACTCCGGGTTTAGCTCCATTCACATTTTTATTTTTCGGTATGATGTTAAGTGATGTGGGATATGGTTTACTCTTAACTCTAGCTTGTGCATTTTTATTGTGGAAAAGAAAAATAGATGCAACTACGGAAAGTGGGAAATTAGTTAGAATGCTTTTCTTAAGTGGTATCTCATCTACAATTTGGGGCTTTGTGTTCGGTGGCTTTTTTGGAGATATGCTCACTTTATTAAGTGATAAGAGAATATCTTTTCCTTATCTCTGGTTTAATCCGATGGATGAACCACAAAAACTGTTGATTTGGAGTATGATTTTCGGTGTGATTCATCTCTTCGGTGGTATGATAATGAGAATGATCAATGAAGTTAAGTATGGCAGAATATCGAATATAATTTTCGATATCATACCTTGGTTTTTTATTATTATCGGCCTAGGCATGATGGTTGGAGGATCTTCATTAAATATTACTTCCTTCAATGTTTCTGAGTTAGGTAAATGGTTTGCCCTCGGAGGAGGCGTGATAGTCTTATTGTTTGCAGGTCGAGATAAGAAAAATATTTTTTCCAGACTTATTTCAGGTGTGGGAGGTCTCTACGGAGTTATCAATTACTTAGGAGATATCTTATCTTACACGAGAGTATTGGCATTAGTTCTAGCAACAAGTGTTATTGCAACAGTTGTTAATTTTTTAGCAGTAATGGTTTCCGGTGGAGTGATCGGTTGGATCTTTGCAATTCTGATCTTGATGGGTGGACATATGTTGAATCTTGCACTATCAGGTCTTTCCGCATATGTTCATTCGAGCCGTTTGCAGTATGTTGAGTTTTTTGGCCAGTTCTTTGAAGGTGGCGGAAGGTTTTTTAAGCCTTTCAGTTATCAGACTAAACGTATTAAATTAAAAAAAGAAAACATTAATCAGCAAGAAGAAAATAATGTTTTTTAAATAAATTAATTATTCATTTAAGATTAATTTGGAGGTTATCATGGAATTTTTAAGCAATCTCGGACCGATTTTTACATTGTTAGGAGCAGCATTTGCCGCTTTTCTACCCGGACTAGGTTCTGCGAAAGCTGTTTCGCGATTGGGTCAAGCGGTTAACGGTGTATTATCCGAACAACCGGATCTCTTTGGTAGAGCATTGATCTTACAAGCACTACCCGGTACACAAGGTATTTACGGTTTGTTGACATTTTTCTTAATTTTAACTCGTTCCGGAATAATGGAGTCGGGTTTTACAGCTGAAATTAGTTGGGCTCAGGGCTTACTATGGGTAGCGGCAGCATTGCCAATCGCTATTGTGGGTTATCTTTCAGCATTGGATCAAGCGAAGGTTTGTGAAACAGGTATTGCTTTAGTAGCAAAACGTAATGATCAACATGCCAGAGTAATTGTTTTAGCAGTTGTTGTTGAGACATATGCAATTTTTGCATTGCTCGCTTCTGTATTAGCTATTTTCAGCTTGGGATAATTCGGAGAACTTATGGATAAGATTAATAAAATAATTGATGTCATCTTATCTGAAGCCCAGGATCAAGCTGACCAAATACTGATGAAAGCTGATCTGAAAATAGCTCAGAGCAGATCAGAAAATGATGCTCAAATAGAGAAGATCAAGCTTTTAGCAGAAGATGAAATAGCTACCGAGAAAGAGTCTATCGCAATCAAAACAGAAAGCTTGATTGAAACAAGAAGCAGACAGAAAAGATTGGTGCAAAGGCAGCAGCTGATTTCAGAAGTAATTGATTTAGCTTTGAAAAAATTTGGTTCTTTATCCGATCAAGAAAAAGTTGACTTCTATATCAAACTAATTGACAAGAGGAATATTAAAGCGGGGACAATTAGTCTTAACCGATCAGAACAAAGTCTGTTGCCACAGCTTCTCACTAGATTAGGAACGGATTTTAGCGCCGGTGAAGTTGTTGATATTTCCGGAGGCATAATAATTGAGCATGAGAGGATTGAAAATAATTTAAGTCTTGATTTAATAATTAGGGATAACAGACCGGAGTTATCGGTTATTGTGTCTGAGATCCTATTCTCCGCTGAAGAATAATGATGAATCAAAAATTGCTTTATAGATTAAATATTGAACGACAGGGAACCGGATCGTGGTTATATGCATACGGTTTATTAGCCGGCCGTGAAAATAAGTATTTTGATACAAATCAATTACAACAATTGTTTCAGGCAAATTCGGAAGAACAATTGTTAAACATCATACGAGAAGCAAATTATCAAGGTGAAAGTGTTGATCAAGCACTGATTAATTCTAAGTATGAGGATATTGAATTATTGTTTTCTATAATTCCTGATTACGATTTACTGAAAATTTTCTTGTTATTTAATGAAGGTCACAATCTGAAAGTTGTATTACGTTCAACTTTGTCAGCTGATCATAAGATATCCTTAAAAACTATTGAACATCTACTCTTAGGACCTTATCTGACGGAACCCCGATTAATACTAGAAGCTGTACGCAACTCCGGTTTAACTGAATTACCGGACTGGATGTCAAACGCCATCAAAAAGAGTGAACAAGAATATCTGGACTCTTATGATATGAGCATGGTCGATTTGGTGGTTGATAAGTTAATGTGGCAAGAGTTGATCGAACAGCTGAAACTTATAGATTCCGAATGGCTTCTGGAATATTATCTATTAAAGGCTGATTTTATTAATTTAGAAATTTTGTTTCGTTGTAAGAATTTACATTTAACGGCAGAGTTCTTTATTCGATCAATTATTAATCAGGGAACTGTCAAACCTGAAGAATGGTTAGTTTACTATAATATGAGTGAATCTGAATTGGCTCGAGAACTTGAATTACTAAATCTAGGTGAATTTGTTGAGTTTATTAATACGTATCATGAACAAGGCAGAGCATCATTATTCTCGCAGATCTCGGATCAACATTTGATTGACCTGATCCATAAGGTCAGGTATTTTTCTTCAGGAATTGAAAAGACTGCAAGCTATTATCTGATCAGAGAAATTGAACGTACAAATATTAAATTGGCAAGGGCTTGTCTTTTGCATTTAATATCTGAGGATAGGTATTGTTCTATGGTCAGACCTAGCTATCTAGGGAGATAATAATGAAATTAGTTAAAGTTGCAGTTATTGGAGATATAGACAGCGTGCTCGGTTTTAGAGGATTGGGTATGAATGTAATAGTTACTGATAATCCTGTTGAGGCTTTTAGTAAACTAGAAGAGCTAGCCAAAAAGAATTATGGTGTAATTTTTATAACCGAAGATTTAGCAGAAAAAAATAAAAATATTATTGAAAATTATGTTGAAAAGATTCAGCCTGCAGTGATCTTAATTCCTTCAAGTAGAAGTGATACGGATTTTGCTATGAAAAGTTTGCAAGAATTGGTCAAAAGGGCTGTTGGAATTGACTTCTTGAATCCGGAGAATAATTAACATAAAGATAAATGAGGTTTAATAATTTATGACGAAAAAACAAGGTCGAGTAACCAAAATATCCGGTCCGCTCGTAGTGGCCGAAGGTATGCGTGATGCAAATATGTATGATATTGTGCGTGTTTCAGATAAAAACTTAATTGGTGAAATTATTGAAATGCACGGAGATCAAGCATCAATTCAGGTGTATGAAGAAACTGCGGGGCTCAAACCTGGTGAAATGGTATTTTCAGAAAATGAACCTCTTTCTGTTGAATTAGGACCGGGATTAATCGGCCAGATTTTTGACGGAATTCAAAGACCGCTAGAAGAATTGGTTAGGATTGAAGGATCCAACATCAAACGAGGTGCTAGTGTCAAGGCACTTGATCGAACCAAGACTTGGAACTTTAAGGCTAAAGTTGCAGAAGGCACTCAAGTCGTTGCAGGCGATATTCTGGGCGAAGTTAAGGAAACAGCAATTTTAAAACATTTGATTATGGTACCTCCGAAGATTTCCGGTACGATCAAAGAAATAAAATCCGGTCTTTTTACAATTGAAGATCCAATTGCGGTGATTACAGATGAAAAAGGCAATACCCATGAAATTTCTATGATGCAAAGATGGCCGGTTCGTATCGGCAGACCGTATCAATCGAAATACTCACCGAATGAGCCGTTGATTACCGGACAACGTTCAATCGATACGTTTTTTCCTGTAGCTAAAGGTGGCACAGCTTCAGTTCCCGGACCTTTCGGTAGCGGAAAAACTGTAATTCAACATCAGTTAGCAAAGTGGGCATCCGCAGATGTGGTTGTTTATATCGGTTGTGGTGAACGCGGCAATGAAATGACAGATGTTTTGAATGAATTTCCGGAACTGGATGATCCTAATTCAGGCCGACCGCTGATGGAAAGAACAATCCTGATTGCGAATACCTCCGATATGCCGGTTGCAGCACGAGAAGCTTCTATCTATACAGGTATAACCATAGCAGAATATTTTAGAGATATGGGTTATTCTGTATCAATTATGGCTGATTCAACTTCACGTTGGGCAGAAGCATTGCGAGAAATGTCGGGCCGACTTGAGGAGATGCCGGGTGAAGAGGGATATCCAGCTTATCTTGGTTCAAGACTTGCCCAGTTCTATGAGCGTGCCGGAATGGTTAAATGCCTCGGCAGCGACGATCGAACAGGTGTCTTAACTGCTATAGGTGCTGTATCGCCTCCCGGTGGAGACTTATCTGATCCGGTTGCGCAATCAACTTTACGAATTGTTCAAGTTTTTTGGAGTTTAGATTCTGCTTTAGCTTATCAGAGACATTTTCCTGCTATTAATTGGTTATCCAGTTATTCTCTTTATTCAGAGAAAATAGATCTGTGGATGAATGAGAATATCTCAGCTGATTGGTCGAAATTACGTAAAGACGCAATTGCACTGCTTCAAGAAGAATCAGAATTGCAAGAAATAGTGCGTTTGGTAGGACATGATTCTTTATCTTTTACTGATCGGCTTAAACTTGAAGCTGCACGTTCGATTCGAGAAGACTTTTTACATCAAAATTCATTTCATGATATTGATACTTACACTTCTTTGGCTAAACAGTTCTACATGCTGAATTGTTTGATGAATTATTATTATGAGGCGATTGATGCGATTGCAAGAAATGCAGATTATCAGAGACTTATTTCATTACCAATCAGAGATGATCTGGCCAGAATGAAATATATTCCGGAAGATGATGTCAAACAGAGCTATGATGACTTTTTGGAACGTATACATACAGAAATTTCGGCATGTGTTCCAAGGGAGGTTTAAGTAATAATGATTAAAGAATATCGCACAATTGAAGAAATTGCCGGCCCTTTAATGTTGGTTCAAAATGTGGAAAATGTTGCATATGATGAACTGGGTGAAATTATCTTGCCTAATGGTGAGATACGGCGTTGTCAAGTTTTGGAAGTTAATGGAAGTGATGCTTTGGTGCAACTGTTTGAGAGTTCTCTTGGAATCAACGTTGAGCAAAGCAAAGTTCGCTTTCTTGGTCATAGTATGGAATTACCGGTTTCGCCTGATATGTTGGGACGTGTTTTTGATGGTTTGGGTTCTCCGATTGATGGCGGTCCTGATATCATTCCTGTTGCAACGATGGATACTAATGGTTTACCGATGAATCCTGCAGCCAGAGAATACCCGGATGAATTTATTCAGACCGGAGTCTCAGCGATTGACGGACTCAATACTTTGGTTCGCGGACAGAAGTTGCCAATTTTTTCGGGTTCCGGACTGCCTCACAATAATCTGGCCTCTCAAATAGCCAGACAAGCTAAAGTACTTGATAACTCAGAGAAATTTGCCGTGGTTTTTGCTGCAATGGGTATTACATTTGAAGATGCCAATTTCTTTATCGAGGATTTACAGGAAACCGGTGCAATCTCCAGATCGGTTATGTTTATTAATCTGGCTAATGATCCCGCAATTGAAAGAATAGCCACTCCCAGAGTTGCTTTGACAACTGCCGAATATCTGGCATTTGAACTCAACATGCATGTTTTAGTTATTCTGACTGATATTACTTATTATGCTGAAGCTTTGCGTGAAGTTTCAGCTGCTAAAAAAGAAGTACCGGGTCGTAGAGGTTATCCGGGATACTTATATACCGACTTGGCTCAGACATATGAACGAGCCGGAAGATTGAAAGGTAAAAATGGATCAATTACTTTAATGCCGATTCTGACCATGCCGGATGATGACAAAACACATCCGATTCCGGATTTAACCGGTTATATCACAGAGGGTCAAATTATTTTGGATCGTGATTTGCATAACAAGGCTATTCAACCTCCGATTGATGTTTTACCTTCATTATCAAGATTAAAAGATGAAGCAATCGGTGAGGGAAGAACCAGATCAGATCATGCTGACACGATGAATCAGTTATTTGCTGCTTATTCCAGAGGCAAGGAAGCGAAAGAGCTGGAGATTATTTTAGGTGCAGAAGCCCTAAGCGACATGGATAGAATTTATGCCAGATTTTCTGATGAATTTGAAAATAACTACATTTCACAGAGCTTCGAAACAAATCGCAGTATTGAGGAAACGTTAGAATTAGGTTGGGATCTTCTATCTATTTTACCTAAGAATGAACTGACCAGAATAGATGAAAAATATATTGATCGTTACTATCGTCATGAAATCTATGAACGTTATAGAACTGAAATGAATTAAATGTTCTTTATTAATTAAGAATCATTAAAATATCAATTAAGTTTTGTTAAACATGAACTATTTGTAAACAAACTATGTATAATATATAAAGAACAGCTATTAATTGGAGCTTACTATGGCAGTAATGAGAGTAAATCCGAATAGAATGGAATTAATGCGACTGAGGGAGCAGTTGAGTGTGGCCAGACGTGGACATAAACTGCTCAAAGATAAACGCGATGAATTAATGCGGCAATTTATCTCAACTGTTAAACATAATCAGGAATTACGAGCAGAAGTTGAAAATTTACTCAAGCAATATAATCAAGAGATGGTTTTAGCTCGTGCTGTAATGCCGGAACAAGTTATCGAAACAGCTCTCTTTTCCGGATATGATAATTTAATCTTGCAATCCAGAAGAAAAAATCTGATGAGTGTTCAAGTTCCGGAGTTTTTTGTCTATGATCAAAGAATGATGGAAGATCGAGATGAGCGAAGAGAACGAGCCAGAGAAAGAGACCGCTCACAAACTTATATTCCGTATGGTTTTACCGGCGTATCTGGCGAATTGGATCATGCAATTCTTGCTTTGCGTAAAGCTTTACCCGTAATGATTGAATTAGCAACAGTTGAAAAGACTATTCAATTATTGGCTGGAGAAATTGCCAAAACCCGACGTAGAGTAAATTCATTAGAACATCGTATGATACCGGATTTGGAAGATACAATCCGCTCAATTACTATGAAAATGGAAGAAAATGAAAGAGCAAATACGACGAGGTTGATGAAAGTAAAAGATTTAATCTTAGAAAAAGAAATTCGCGAACGGAGGAGAAGACATGAAAAAATGTCCTAATATAATTAATTCCAGAGCAAAGAGAAATAGATTTAAGAAATTTTCAATTTCCTTGATTCTGATCTTGATTACTGCATTAATGGCTACAAGCTGTAGCGGTTCAAAATCTGATATGGTAGAAGCACCGGGTGATGTGGACTATCAATATGATTATAAAGAAGAATCGGCTTCAGATGATTATGATGGTTCTGAGGCATATGATTCTACTGAGACAACTAAAAGTGCTGATGAGACTTCAACCTCGCAAAGAAAATTAATCAAAAATGGAAGCATTGAGATTCGTTCCAATGATGTAGAAGCCAGCTATGAAAATGTGCTTAAACTTGTGGAAAAGCATGCCGGATTCAATACTAATTTAAATCGCAGTGAAACTGATGCCAGACTCAATATTTATGCAGAATTTGGGATTCCTGCTGATAAATTAGATCAATTCATCGAAGAGGTTAATCAAGCGGAAACTGTTGATTACGTCAATATTTCTGCGGAGGACATTACAGATGCATATTACGATGCAACGATCCGTCTTGAAACATCAGAAAAATCTTTAGAAAAATATTATGAATTCTTAGCCGATGCGAAAAAAATTGAAGACATGATTCATATTCAAGGAGAAATTGATCGCATAACTGAAGATATTGAATTGCTCAAAGGTTCACTTAAGAGATGGGATTCACAAGTTGATTATTCATATATTTCAATAGAATTTCTCCAAAAACAGGCTCCTGTATCCGGGAGAAGAGAAGTTGAGTTCAGCTCAATGTCTTGGGATGATTTTAAATATTGGGTAAATAGTGGTTGGAATTCAATCTTGAGTTCAATGGTTTCCGCCCTTCAATGGTTGGCAATCGCTATCTTAGTCTCATTGCCGGTAATAATACCTATTTTATTAATTGTGCTCTTGATAGTTTTTATTTACAAAAGACGAAAAAAATCTCGCTTAAAGAAAGAACAAGAACAAGGTATAATAGCAAGTAATGAAGGTGTTGATCCAGGTCAAATGACTTATTCCGACATGTATCAAGATCAGAATATCAATCAAAAGACAAATCAAAACAATCAACAATAATAAGGTGGTAACAATGCTAGGCAAGGGATATATTAGGTCTTTACCGTGTATCACAATTGATAGTAAAAAACTAAAATATAATCTTGAAGAAATTCAATCTTTATTAACTGAACATAATCTCAAAGCACATTATGCCACTCAAGGCATATGTGCTTTTGAGCCTTTAATCAAGCTGATGGCCGAGACCGGTGTAAGAAACTTTGCAGATTCACGTTTAAAAAACTTACTTAAAGTTAAGCCATATGCAGAGTCTACACTTCTAACCAGAGTGCCGATGATTTCTGAAGCAAGAGGAATTGTAAATAAAGTAGATATCTCTCTTAATTCTGAGTTAGAAACAATTTTTGCACTTTCTGATGCAGCCGTGGTTGAGAATAAAACGCATGGTGTAATTCTTCAGGTTGAGTTAGGAGACTTAGGGGCAGGAATTTTGCCGGAAGATTTGTTAGCTACGGTTCATCAGATTCTAAATTTGCGAGGTGTTAAATTGGTAGGTATTAGCATAAGCTTAAATACTTTTGCCGGAGTGATCACCACGCTTGAGAAAATTCAGGAATTTAGAGAACTGATAAAACATGTTGAAGCAAGATTTGGGATTGAATTAGAATTTGTTACCGGAGGAAATTCAGGAACTATTGGTTTATTGGATTCTGAGGAATTTCCTTTAGAGATAAATCATTTAATCCTTAGTGAAGCCTGGCTCTTTGGTCGTGAGACTTCATACGGACATAGAATCGGTAATTTACACCAAGATATTTTTGAGCTAAGTGGAGAGATTATAGAGAATCAGCGCAAACCTTCAATGCCTGATGGAGAAATAGGAACAAATTATAAAGGGGAAAAGTTAGAATTTACGGATCATGGACTGATCAGAAGAATAATTTTAGCACTTGGAGCCCAAGATATTGATTTTTCCGGTATAAAACCGCAGGAAAAGGGTATTGAATATATCGAGTCTACACTTGATTATTCAGTTTTCGATATAACAAAATATAATCGCGATCTGGAGATTGGAGATCAAGTTGATTTTTCTTTAAATTATTCCGCTTTAAATCGAGCCTTTACTTCTGAATATGTGAATAAGGTTTTAATTTAATGAAGAACCACCATTCGGATATTAATACCGTACGTACTTGGTGTGAGCTCTCGCAATCAGCTCTCGAACATAACATTAGACAGATCAATCAAGCATTGTCTCATGGAACAGAGATGATGGCTATTGTAAAAGCTAACGCGTACGGACACGGAGCAACTTGGGTAGCAGAGCAAGCCTTGGCTGCCGGTTGCAAATATTTGGCTGTAGCTACTCTTGAAGAAGCAATTCAGTTACGTCAAGCAAGGATAGCAGCTCCTATCTTGCTGTTATGCCCTTATCATCAAGGCTTTGCTAAATATTTAATCGAACATAAAATCACTCAAACCATAGCTTCAGATTATGATGCAGCTATTTTGGCGCAAGATCTTGCTAAGCTGACCAAATCACTGTCTGATGAAATTGAGTCTGACTTGCTGAAAGTTCATCTTAAAATTGATACAGGGATGAACCGAATTGGATTTGGCTGTAGAGCAGACACCTCTGTGGCAACAGTTAATTCTATTGTTAAAATATTTGATAATCCTAATTGGGATGTAGAAGGAATTTTTACACATTTTTCCGTTGCTGATGAACCTGAAAAAGATTTTACTATGACACAGTTTAAGCGTTTTTTTAACATGATTGAACAGCTTAAAGAAAAAAACATTACTTTCAGAATAAAACATTGTTCGAATAGTTCAGCGGCTATTTTCTTTCCTGAGTTAGCTCTGGATTTTGTTCGTCTTGGTATATCAATCTATGGTTGGTGTCCCAATTCAGAAATAAAAGATAAGCTGAAATTAAAACCGGTTATGAGCATGTTTTCTAGAGTTTCATCTATGCATAAAACAAGTGCAAATGATCCGGTAGGTTATGGCATGACCTATACAACAGATAAAGAAACAGTGATTGGAACAATTGAAGCAGGATATGCAGATGGCATAAACAGACATCTCTCTAATCAAGGAACATTTCTGGTCAATGGGCTTGAGGTTCCGGTAATCGGAAGAGTATGTATGGATCGCACGATGCTAGATTTAACAGATGTAGCCGATGTGAAGGTGGGGGATCCTGTTTTGATCTTTGGTAACGATAAGCAAGGGAACTATCGAGATCTGGATGATTTAGCAGAACAGGCAGGTACAATTTCCTATGAAATTCTATGTGGTATTTCTGAAAGAGTACCCAAGATTAAGATCGATTGAATTCAATCAAACATACTAGGTAAAAATGGAGAAGAAAATGGTAGAAAATATTTTACAAAATTTATTTAAAATGGTAGCTGATCGCCGCGATAACCCTATTGTTGCATCTTATACAAATTATTTGCAGGATAAAGGTGATGATTATATTGCTCGCAAAGTTGGAGAAGAAACTATCGAATTGGTCTTAGCTCTTAAAGATAAAGATAAAGCAGGAGTTATACATGAAACTGCTGATATTCTTTATCATTTGACGGTAGCAATTGAAAGTTTAGGAATCACTTGGGATGATGTTGCGGCAGAATTGGAAGCCAGACGACTGGATGGTTTTCACTAAAAATTCTATAACTAGTCATCAGTGATCAATTAATTAGTCTAGTCTAATTTTTAGATATTTTCTTGAACACGAATATTTTGTTTGGTAGAATATAACCGTGTTTAGAGTAAGGAGGATAACTATATGGCTCATGTAATTTCAGATGCTTGCATCATGTGTGGTGCTTGTGTAGATGAATGTCCGGTATCATGCATTTCAGCAGGAGATTCTCAATACGAAATTGATGCTGATCTTTGCATTGACTGTGGCGCTTGTGCTGCGGTTTGCCCGGTTGGCGCTATTGACGAAGAATAATTTTTATTATTAAGTTATAATATTTTGGTTAAAAAGAGAGAATTGAGATTCTCTCTTTTTACATTTAATTTATTTAGTTGAGGGAAAATGTCGAGAGGGAAATTGTATTTAGTGCCGGTTCCGATCGGAAATCTAAAAGATATTACTTTACGGGCTCTCGAGGTTCTGAAACAAGTTGACCGAATCTTAGCTGAGGATACCCGTACTTCGGGTATTCTACTTGCCGAATATGAGATAGATACTCCCTTAATCAGTTACCATCAACATAATGAACAAAGTCGCGTCGAAAAAGTATTATCTATTTTAGAAGCAAATCAGAATGTTGCTTTAATTACGGATGCCGGTATGCCTTGTATCTCAGATCCGGGATCTATCATAGTAGAAAAATTAATTGTTGAAGGATTTGAAGTAATAGCTTTGCCCGGAGCAAATGCAGCAATAACCTGTCTTGCAGCTTCAGGTCTTAACACGGATCAATACACTTATTTAGGATTTTTACCGCTTAAAGGTAAGTCAAGGGCAGATCAGCTTGCTCACCTTTCTCGAATTGAACATACAGTTATTATTTATGAAGCACCCCACCGTATCTTAAAGACCTTAGCTGATTTAATTGAGCTTGATTTAGGAGAGCGAAAACTTACAGTTGGTCGTGAGTTGACCAAAAGATATGAGACATATTTAAGAACAACAGTCAAAGGTGCTTATGATTATTATCAAGAGGAGAAACCCAGAGGTGAGTTTGTCTTAATTCTGGAAGGTTTGTCCGATTTTAAACTCAGAAATCCTGAACTGGAAACTGAAGACTTTTTAACTCAAGAAAAAAATGCCATTAATGACTTGAATAAGTTAATTCAGGGCGGTATGCATACCAAATCCGCAGCCAACTTTATCGCTGAAAAATATCAAATGAACAAAAACAAGTTATATCGAAAAGCGCTGGAAATTCACGAAGAAACCTAAATATGTTAACATAAGAGACGGTGATCTCAGTATCACTTTTTCTTATCAGATACATTTAAAGGGGGATTTATGTCCAGATTATTATTAATTGGTGCCGGCGGAGTTGCCAGAGTTGCTGCTTACAAATGTGTGCAGAATTCAGATGTATTCCAAGAAATGTGCATAGCAAGCCGTACCATCGAAAAATGTGAAGAATTAAAAGCCGAGCTGGATGGTAAAGGAACAGATATCAGCACTGCGCAAGTTGATGCAGATGATGTTGATCAATTAGTGGAATTGATCAATGATTACAAACCTGATTTAGTGTTGCATTTAGCTTTACCATATCAAAACTTATCTATTATGGATGCTTGTCTGGCAACCGGAACAGATTATATCGACACTGCTAATTATGAACCACGCGATACAGCCAAGTTTGAATATAAGTGGCAATGGGCTTACCATGATCGTTTCAAAGATGCAGGTATAACTGCTATTTTAGGTAGCGGATTTGATCCGGGAGTAACCGGTGTTTTTTCTGCTTATGCTGCGAAACATCACTTTGATGAAATTAATTATATCGATATTTTAGATTGCAACGGTGGTGACCACGGTTACCCGTTTGCTACAAATTTTAATCCCGAGATAAATATTCGTGAAGTTTCTGCTAAAGGCAGATATTGGGAAAATGGCAAATTCATTGAAACAGAGCCAATGGAAATCAAACGCATTTACGATTTTGAAGAAGTTGGTCAAAGAGATATGTATTTGCTCTACCATGAAGAGCTTGAATCTTTAGCAAAATTTATGCCGGGAATTCAAAGAATTCGTTTCTTTATGACTTTTGGTGAAAGCTATTTAACACATCTTAAATGTTTGGAAAATGTAGGAATGACATCGATTGAACCAATCGAATTTGAAGGTGAGCAAATTGTACCCTTGCAATTTTTGAAAGCGGTATTACCGGATCCTTCCAGCCTTGGCCCGCGTACAGTCGGTAAAACCAATATAGGAGTCATTTTCCAAGGTGTAAAAGACGGCCAAGAAAAAGTATATCGATTGTATAATATTTGTGATCACCAGACAGCATATAAAGAAACCGGTGCTCAGGCAGTTTCATATACAACCGGTGTTCCCGCTATGATCGGTTCTAAAATGATTCTACAAGGTCTCTGGAAAAAACCGGGTGTATTTAATGTAGAACAGATGGATCCGGATCCGTTTATGCATGATCTGAACAAGAACGGTTTACCCTGGATTGAAGATTTTGAACCGGTATTAGTGGATTAAATAGAATAGGACTCTCAATTATTTTCCAGATAATTGAGAGTAACCTTTAAAATATCGATGAGGTTTTATGTCAAAGATACCGAATCCACAAGAGTTATTATCTCAGCAAACTCGTACTTCAATTATTGAGCCCGCTTTTCATCAGATTCAAACTCCTGCCTACGTGTTTGATTTGAAGTTGCTGGAAGATAATTTAAACTATTTGAAGTTGTTAGCTGAGAGTTTACAAATAAAAATTATTTTTGCTCAAAAATCATATTCATTTTACTCAACTTATCCTTTAATCAGTTCTTATTTAAGGGGCAGCACATCAAGTGGCCTGCATGAAGCGTTATTAGCAAAAGAAGAATTTTCCGGTGAAATACATGTTTATTCTGCAGCCTATAAAAAAGATGAAATAGAAGAATTGCTTGAGTTTGTTGATTTCATTTATTTTAATTCTTTTGAGCAATGGCAAAAATATAAATCTTTAATTTCTGCAGTCGAAAATAATGGCAGGAAAATTGAAGTTGGTTTACGAATTAATCCGGGATATTCTGAAACGGAACATGATATTTACAATCCGGCTGGTAAATTTTCCCGTTTGGGGATTACTGCTGAAGCTTTTCATCAAGGCGTCAATAGTTATGGCTTGGATGGTATCTCAGGTTTGCATTTTCATGCTCTTTGTCAAGAGAATTCTGCTTCTTTGGCAAAAGTATTAAATTCATTTGAAGAAAAATTCGGTTCTTATCTGAAACAAATGCAATGGTTTAATTTTGGCGGTGGTCATCACCTAACTAGAGCAGATTATAATGTAGGTCAATTGACTGATCTGATTCAAGATTTCAGAAATAGATATCCGACTCAAACTATCTATTTAGAGCCGGGTGAAGCAATTTCTTTAGATAGTGGATTCTTGGTTAGCGAAGTTTTAGATATAGTAGAAAATGAAATAGAAATAGCGATTCTGGATACTTCAGCGACCTGTCACATGCCTGACGTTATTGAAATGCCCTATACCCCAAGAGTTTTTCTTTTAGATGAGGCGTATGTACAAGGAGATTACTATCTAGAGGCGGAGATCATTTCGAATGAACAATTATTGGATAAGAACAAAAATATTTATCGCTTAGGCGGACCGACTTGTCTTGCAGGAGATATTATTGGTAATTATAGTTTCCCTCGCAAGCTTAGAAGAGGAGACAGATTGGTTTTTTGTGATATGGCTCTTTATGCTCACGTAAAAACAAATACCTTCAATGGGATGCCTTTGCCAGATTTAGTTGTTCTTGCAAAAGATGGCAACCATAAATTGAAGCGTAAATCTTCCTATTTTGATTTCAAAAACAGGCTAGGCCCTTATGATGTAATTACATGATTTAAATAAGATAAAAAACTTATAGCAAGAACAATTTTACAATTATAAAATCGAAGATTGATCATTCATTAAGAAAATGTATGCGATTGTTTAAGTGTAGTATAATATTAGCTAAATAATATTTCTTTTTAATACTAGCGTGCTGCAAATGGAAAATTTAACTGACTTAGGAGAGTATCACATGAGAAAAACAAAAATAATCTGTACGATCGGTCCAGCCAGTTCTGATGAAGAAACATTAAGACAATTGATGCTAAGCGGAATGAATGTAGCAAGACTTAACTTTTCACATGGTACACATGAAGAACATTTAGAAGTTGTCAACAGAATAAAAAAACTGCGGGAAGAATTGGGTTTAGCTGTCGGACTCTTAATGGATACTAAAGGTCCGGAAATTCGCACGCATAAATTCGAGAATGATGCTATCGAGCTTGTAACCGGTGAAGAAGTAAGAATTGTCCAAGAAGATGTCCTGGGTAATTCTGAACGTTTCAGCATCACTTATAAAGAAATAAGTAAAGATTTATCTGAAGGTTCAAGAATACTAATTGATGACGGCTTAATATCTCTCAGGGTCAAAAGTTTTGAAGGAGGAGATTTAATATGCGAAGTTACCAATGGCGGGGTGCTCTCCAACAATAAGAGTATTAATTTGCCCGGTGTCTCCCTCAAATTACCTTCGATCACAGATCAGGATGAAAAGGATATTAAGTTTGCCGTTGAGAATCAATTTGACTTTATTGCAGCTTCATTCGTGAGAAAGGCTGCGGATGTTGGCGAGATAAAGCGTGTTTTGAAAAGAGAAAATTGCAGAACAATTGATATCATCGCCAAGATCGAAAACCAAGAAGGTGTTAATAATTTCCAAAAAATTATTGACGTATCCGAAGGTGTGATGGTTGCAAGAGGGGACTTAGGCGTTGAAATTCCGGAATATGAGGTTCCCACGATTCAAAAACAATTGATTCAGTTGGCATATCAAAATGGAAAAGTAAGTATTACGGCTACTGAGATGCTTGATTCAATGATTAGAAATCCCAGACCAACCAGAGCGGAGGTCAGTGATGTTGCCAATGCCGTCTTGGACGGAACTTCAGCAATAATGCTTTCGGGTGAAACAGCAATGGGAAAATACCCTGTTCAGTCTTTGCGCACGATGGCAAATATTGCTTCACATACCGAACAAAAATATGATTATTGGGAAGCATTTAAAAAAATTGATACCGATGTTTCAGTTAATGTAGCCGATGCAGTTAGTCATGCTTGTTGTTCTGCAGCTTATGAACTTGATGCAAAAGTAATTGTTGCGATTACTCATTCAGGCAGAACAGCCAGATTCGTTTCTCGTTTCAGACCAGGTTGTCCCATTTTAGCACCTACTGTTTCAGCTTCTGCAGTTTACCGTTTGGCATTATCTTGGGGAGTAATTCCTTATTTAATTGATGAACTTGGTAATACGGATGAATTGTTTGCTATTTCGGAAGAATTGGCAAAATCCAAAGGTCATGCTCAGGATGCAGATACAATTGTCATTTCTTGTGGAACTCCTGTTGGCATGAGTGGCACAACTAATACGATGAAGGTAGCAACAGTCGGTTCAGCCTTCACCAGAGGAAAAGGGCTTAATCCTGCTAATGCCGGAAGTGAAAAGATCTCCGGCGATGTATTAAATCTTGGTTTATATACCAGTCAGGAAATAGAGAAATTGTTAAATGAACCTGATGAATTTGGCCTGAAACAAGCCACTGTTTTAGTCTGTGAAAGTACCAATCCCAGTCTTTTACCTTTGATCAGACAATCTAAGGCTGTTGTTGTAGAAGATCCTGATGACGAAGGTCATGCAGTAATGGTATGTCAGGCTTTACAAATCCCCTTAATCTATGACGCTGAAAATGCGACCAAACTTTTGAAAAATGGTCAGGTTGTTGTTTTAGATATTTCATCGGGTTTGATTGGTTAATTTATAGTTGCTCAATTGGAATAACATAGTCAATATGACATAATAAATAGAATACAATTACAGGAGTGGTAATAATGAAAATATATATTGGTGCAGATCAAGGTGGAATAGACTTGAAGAATGAGATAGTAGCACATTTAAAAGAAAATAATTATGACGTTCAAGATTTAGGCATCCATGACCATACAAGCATTGATTATCCTGAAAAAGCTGTTGAAGTTTGTGAAGCGGTTTTAAATAGTGATTCTGAAGATGCCAGAGGAATTATTATCTGTGGCACCGGGATTGGAGTTTCAATCGCTGCCAACAAGGTAAAGGGAATTAGAGCTGCCTTGTTAGCGGATGGATTTTCTGCTAAAATGGCGCGTCAACATAACAATGCCAATGTAATAACTTTAGGTGGTCGCACAACGGGAGTTGAATTAGCGATTGATATAGTTGAGAATTATTTAAACTCAGAATTCGAAGGCGGACGTCATGGACGACGCGTAGATAAATTAGATTGCATAATGGAGTAACTCTCCCAAATTACAGGAAAACTTAATGACAAAAAAGAATAATAATAAAAACAAACGAATACCGGTAGTACCTCTACGCGGTATTGTTGCTTACCCTAAATTAACCCTGGCTTTTGATGCCGGACGTACAGGAACACTTGCTGCTTTAGATAAAGCATTGAACTCGGATCGTAAAGTACTTTTGCTTGCTCAAAAAGACTTGGAAGTAGATAATCCGATGGCAGCTGATTTATATCGGGTCGGTACGATTGCAGATATAGTTCAAGTACTTGAAGTTAAAAATGATTATTTTAAAATATTAACTGAAGGTATTGAAAGAGCAAAAGTAAACCGGTTGGTCAGAAAAGGCAAAGGTTTTTATGTTGCAGATTATGAGGAATATCCGAGGGCGCCCTTTCATGTTACATCAAAATTGATGGATGAATTAAAAATTGAAGCTGCGCATCGTGAGATCATCAAGCTGTTTGAAACCTATGCGGTTGAAACCGGTACGGTTCCTCCTGATGCAATTTCTTTTGCCAAAACTCTTAAAGATTATGATCAATTGATCGATTTGGTCAGTGTTCATGTGAATTTTAAATTAGAACGTAAGCAAGCCTTGTTGGAAGAACAAGATTTGAGTAAAAGATTAGATCAGATTATCTTATCTCTCAGCCAAGAGCTCAAGTTATTTCAATATGGTCAAGAAATTAATCGAAAAGTAAAAAAATCAATTGATAAACAACAAAGAGATTACTTTTTACGTGAACAAATGCGTACGATAGAGGATGAATTATCCGGAGAACAAAGTGAGCTCTCAGAAGCAGCCCGTTTGAGGGAATTATTTGCTGAAAGTTCTATCCCGGAAGATTATCGTGAAAAGGTTGAACGTGAAATTGACCGAGTAGCTAGAATGCCGGCGAATTTTCCTGAAGCTTCGGTACAGATAAATTGGCTTGAACTGGTGCTGAATTTGCCTTTTGGCAAAACAGATGTTGAAAAACTTGATTTAAAATCTGCACGTAAGATCTTAGATCGCGACCATTATGGACTGAAAGATGTTAAACAGCGGATTATTGAATACTTAGCTGTTAGAAAATTACAGGTCGAGCAAGGCATTAAGAAAATGAGAGGACCGATCCTCTGTTTGGTTGGGCCTCCGGGTGTCGGTAAAACATCAATTGCAAAATCTATAGCCGAAGCTATCGGAAGAAAATATATCAGAATGTCTTTAGGCGGAATTAGAGATGAATCTGAAATCCGAGGACATCGCAGAACATATGTCGGTGCGATGGCAGGCCGAATCATGCAAGGAATCAGTCATGTAGATATCGATAATCCCCTATTTTTGCTGGATGAAATTGATAAGTTGGGCCATGACTTTAGAGGTGATCCGTCTTCTGCTTTACTTGAAGTTCTGGATCCTGAGCAAAATGATAATTTCCGTGATCACTATGTCGAGATACCTTATGATTTATCTCATGTTTTATTTGTGACAACAGCAAATACAATAGAAGGAATCCCCGGACCTTTATTTGATCGGATGGAGCTAATCCAATTGTCCGGTTATACCGAAGTAGAAAAGGTTGAAATTGCCAAACGCCATCTTTTGCCAAAACAGATCGAGGCAAACGGTTTAACAGCAAAACAACTCAGCTTAACTGACGGAGCTTTGAAGAGTCTTATTGCTTGGTATACTGCAGAAGCAGGTGTACGTCAATTAGAAAGAGAACTTGCCAGAGTTTGTCGTAGAGTTGCCATAAGAATAGCTGAAGACGAGATTAAGAGTTTTCGTGTCAAGCAAACAGATTTGGAAGAATTGCTCGGCAACCGTAAGTATTTCTTTGATTTGGCGGAAAAAGAAGATCTGCTGGGCAGCGCGACCGGACTTGCATGGACTTATGCAGGTGGCGATACTTTAACAATTGAAGTAAATATTTTGCCGGGTAGCGGAAAATTAGAATTAACCGGACAATTAGGTGATGTGATGAAAGAAAGTGCCAAAGCGGCCCTTACCTATTGTCGCAGTCGTTCAGAAGAATTGAATATGGCGGAAGATTTTATCACCAAAAATGATATCCATATCCATGTTCCTGCAGGAGCTGTGCCTAAAGATGGTCCATCTGCGGGAATTACCATGGCTACAGCATTAGCATCGGCAATCAGTGGCAAAAAAGTGCGCCATGATTTAGCAATGACTGGTGAGATTTCTTTAAGAGGCCGTGTGTTACGTATTGGTGGTCTAAAAGAAAAATCTGTAGCAGCACATAGAGCAAAAATAAAGGAAATTTTAATCCCGAAAGAGAATGAACCTGATTTGGAAGATGTTCCGGAGTCGGTGCTCAACAATCTAAAAATTACACCTGTTGAGACAATGGATGATGTATTGAGAATTGCATTGGTAGAATAAATCTATTAATAACTAAATTTGGGATAAGGTGAAAATTATGCTGCTTGAAGGAAAGATATTTTCCGGAGATCATGTTGACAAAATTGCAGTTAAACCTGTAGAAATAAGAGAGAATGTCAGTCTGACCAAATCTTTAGATATAGCATTGGTTGAGTTGTGCCACGAATTAACCTTGCCCAGTCTGATGTGGTTTTCAAAAAACACCAGAGAGTTTGCTAAATATAGACAAACTATATTTTTTCCTGAACAGTTTTCAGAACCTGTAAAATTTACTCAATTCCAAATCAAATTAGTTGATGTCCACGAGTAGAGATCAGCAATAATTTTTTAATAATTAATAAAGGATTAAGATGTCGGAACAGAAAAGATTACAAGCACAAGATTTCAAACTAAAAGATAATTATACTTGGCAAGAGTTATTAGACATTTTTTATTTTTTACGCAGTGAACAAGGTTGTCCCTGGGATCAAAAACAAACTCATCAGAGTATACGTTCCAATATGATTGAAGAAGCCTATGAAGCGGTTGAAGCAATAGACGAACAAGATCCGGCGAAATTGAAAGATGAATTGGGTGACGTACTGTTGCAAGTAATTTTTCACGCCCAAATATCAGCTGAGGATCAAGAGTTTGAGATGCAAGATGTAATCAATAATTTAGCTCAAAAATTAATTAGACGTCACACCCATATTTTTGCTGAAGACTCTGCAAAAACTGAACAGGATGCTCTGAATACTTGGCAAAAAAATAAGATTAAAGAAAAAGGTCAAAAAACAATTGCCGATTCATTGGAAGATGTTCCTAAAAGTTTTCCTGCTCTAAGCAAAGCCTATAAAGTTCAAAAAAAGGCAGCAAAGGTCGGATTTGACTGGGATAATGCAGAAGATACGATTGCCAAGATTTTCGAAGAACTAAATGAAGTTAAACAAGCAAAACAAACGTCTGATTTAAACTTAGAACTGGAAGCCGGTGATCTTTTATTTGCTGTGGTCAATTATTTAAGACACTTACAAATAGACCCGGAAATAGCTTTGAACCGTGCGACTGAGAAATTTCAAAATCGATTCAGAATCCTTGAACAAATGATCAAGCAAGATAGTCTTAAAATCGAGAATTTAAATCTAGTCGAATTAGATAAATATTGGGAATATGCCAAATTGGAGGAACAGGATGCGTCTAGATAAATTTCTTAAAGTTTCACGTTTAATAAAAAGAAGAACTGTTGCGAATAATTTAGCAGAAGCAGGGCGGGTTAAAGTAAATGACCGCGTGGCTAAACCGGGTACTAAAATTCAAATAGGTGACAGAATATGCTTTGCTTTTGGTGAACAAGAAACTGAAGTTGAAGTAAAAAAACTGGCAAATTCTGCACGCAAAGAAGAAGCTGCGGAGATGTACACATTACTTTAGAATTTAAAACTTATAGTATTACAAACTGATTACGTTAAATTAACGATTTGACAGTTTAACCAAAAAAACGGCTTTTCCTATCCAGATATTATTGTAAATAGAATGCTTAATCGGTAGAATATTATCTGTAGTGATCTTTTACGCTACATCTTACTAGGAAGGTTAAGCAATGAGTTCTCCCGGATATTTCTCTTATTCAAAACAAGAACGCCAATACAAAAAAAGAACCGAGCGTAATATTATTGGAAAAATTGTACTTGGACTGATTTTTGTCATCTCTTTGGCAATTGCTTTTTCGATTATTGTTGATCAAAATCGAGAAATGGAACGTTTAAAAATTAAGGAACGGGATCTTCAGATTGAGCTTGATTTAGCTGAAATGGAACAAGCTGAAATTCAAGAATTAAAGACAAAAATTGGAACAAATGAATTCATTGAAAGAATTGCCAGAGATGAATTAGGTTTGGTAACTTCCGAAGAATATATTTTTATTGACGACTAATTAAAGTTCCTGTCTGCCTTCAAAAGCTTTCGCTAATGTAACTTCATCTGCATATTCAATATCTCCGCCCATAGGTAGACCGGAGGCAATTCTGCTGACTCTGATTCCGGACGGTTTAATTAAACGTGACAGATATACTGCAGTTGCCTCACCGTTAACAGTAGGATTTGTAGCTAAGATAATTTCTTCAACTTCAGAATGTTGTTGCAAGCGCACCAGTAGTTCACGTAATTTGATATCTTCAGGACCGATATTATCAATTGGCGAAATGGCCCCGTGTAAAACATGGTATAGTCCATCGTATTCATTCATACGTTCCATAGCAGCAACATCACGTGGCTCTTCAACTATACAAATCATTGTTTTGTCTCGTTTGGCTGAACTGCAAATAGGGCAGGGATCTTTTTCGGTTAAATTGCAACAGACAGAACATAAGGTGGTAGACATTTTTGCCACGATAATAGAGTCTGACAACTGTTTAACCGAATCCTCATTTAAGGATAAAATATGAAAAGCCAGTCGCTGAGCTGTCTTTGAACCGATGCCCGGCAACTTTCCTAACTCTTGAATAAGTTTTGCAATTGCAAGCGGGAATTGTTGCATAGTTTATAAACCGAACATGCCCAAGTTTCCGGCACCACCGGTAGCTTTAGCCATATGTGCTTCAACTTTTTCATCTAAAGTACGGTTTGCTTCATTCACGGCAGCAATGAATAAATCCTGCAACATTTCCGGATCTTCCGGATCAATAACCATCGGGTCAATTTTTAGGTCGACTATTTGATGTTCGCTATTGACTTTTACTTCGATCATTCCGCCACCGACAGTTGCTTCGCCTGTTATCTCGGCTGCTTCTTCTTGAGCTTTTTCTATATCACGTTGCATTTTTTGCGCTTGTTGCATTAAATGATTCATATTAGGAGCGCCACCACCATGGAAACCGCCTCCGCCTCTTCTTCTTGCCATATATTAGTCCTCCACTTTCATAGGAATATTTAAATCTTTAGCCATTTGTCTGACTTCTTTCATCCAAGTAGGTTCATCCGGATTCAAGTTGTTCTCCGGGCTGGCTTGGTTTTCTGCCAAACAGATATCTAAACGGACATCCTGATCGCCTGTTGAATTTTGTAAAGCTTTTTCAATAAGTTGTTTATTCTCTTTTTCACTGACTGCTTTACAATGGCTCTGCAAATTACCTTGATATGTAATATGCCACTGATTGTTATTACATTCAACATTAGCAGGTGAGAGTAACATCTTCAAATCAATACGATGTTCTTTTGCTAAAAAATCCAATACCTGCTGCCATTGCTGATGTTGATCAGATGGTAGTTCTGATTGCTGATCTTTTACTTGCTCTTGCTTAGCGGATACAGTTTCTGTCTGTGGTTCAGGTTCAACTTGTGGTTTAACTTCCGGCTTAGGCTCGGATATCTTTTCTACTTGTACTTCAGGTTGAATAGCTTCGTTAGTAATAGATTGAGTAACAGTTTTTTCAATCTGGCTTATTTGTTTTATTCTTGTTTGTTCTTCAGAACAAGTATTACCAAGAGTTGCTTGATACTGGTTTAGGATTTTTATTAAACCGACTTCAATTGCAATTCTGATATCTCCGCTAAATTTTAATTCAGATGATAATTTAGAAATTTCTTCAATCCAATTTAATAATATCGTCTCTGAAATTTGATTGGCTGATCGAACAATTTGCTCTAAATCCTGATCGGATAAGCCAAACCAATCTTCAGTTGTTCCGGTCAATTTCGTGACCAAAAGATTGCGTAAGAACTGAGCAAATTCTGTTACAAAGCGTTCTAAATCACGGCCGGACATTACTAATTCATCTATTAAACTTAATATTTTTTGCAGATCGTTTTGTAAAAGAGCTGAAGTGAGTACCAGCATAAATTGATCTTGCACAATACCTACCATATCGAACAATTTCTCTCTGGTGATAGGAGCCTCAATGCCGGAACTGGCTTGATCTAACAAAGAGATAGCATCTCTTAGGGCGCCGTCAGATAATTGCGCGATCGATAAGATTGCTAATTCATCAATATCAATTTGATCAATTTCTGCTATATCGATCAATTTGTGGATGATTGCATCTTGCGGTATTCTGCGAAAATCAAAACGTTGGCAACGTGAAGTTACTGTTGCCGGTATACGATAGGGTTCAGTAGTTGCTAAAATAAAAATTGCATGTTCCGGAGGTTCTTCAAGAGTCTTCAATAATGCGTTGAAAGCACCCGTTGAAAGCATGTGAACCTCATCAATAATATATACTTTGTACTTTGCCCTGGTTGGCATGAAAACAATTTCGTCAGTAATTCTTCGAATATTATCGACGCTATTATTTGAAGCGGCATCTATTTCCATTACATCTAGTAAAGATCCATCATTGATCGTCTGACAAATCTCGCATTGATTGCAGGGATTGCCTTCAGACGGATTTAAACAATTGACCGCTTTTGCCAGAATCTTGGCAACCGATGTCTTACCGGTACCTCTGGTACCGCTGAACAAATACGCATGCCCGATTTCACCATTAATAATTGACTGTTTTAATGGATAAACTACTTGTTTTTGTGCTACAACATCGGAAAAAGTCTGAGGACGCCATTCACGGTAAAGGGCAATTCGACTCATAAAACCTCCTAAAAGGATTCGCCACATTTGATCTGCGACCGGTGCAGATCTACCCATGGCACATGCCAGGATTCGCTTACCGCTGCTTCCTTCCGAACCTGACGGAGTTCACGAGCTGACATTGCACGGAACCCACAATCGGCCGCAGATCAATTGTGGCGATTAACGAAAACCATTATAACAAAAATATGAGATATTTTCATCTTATGCTATAATCTTAATTTCATTCAAGAGAACGACAATTATGTTTATTTAAGAAACAGAGAGGTTTATCCGTATGCTAAGAAAAACTGGCAAATATTTCAAAGGGTATGTTCTTTTTGCAGTTCTTACTCCTATATTAATGATTTTAGAAGTTGTTGTTGATGTGATTATTCCATCGCTGATGAGAAGTACAATAAATGGAGGTGTTTTGGCAGGTAATGTTAATTTAGTCTATCGAAACGGCCTCTATATGATAATTGCAGCTATTTTTGCTTTTCTAGTTGGAGGTATCAGCACATACTTTGGAGCCCGAGCCGGGCAAGGTTTAGGGAAAAATCTGAGATTAGCAGTCTTTAATAGAGTACAAACTTTTTCTTTTGCAAATTTAGATAAATTTGAGGTTTCTTCTTTAATAACCCGTTTGACCAATGACATTGAAATTGTATCTGACATAGCAAGAATGTCGCTCAGAATTTCGGTTCGAGCTCCGTTCTTGTTTATTATGGCTACAATTATGGCTGTCAGAATAAATACCCAATTATCTTTGATCTTTATAGTTGCTTTGCCATTGATGGCTTTTGGTGTCTTTTTAACTTTGAAATTTGGTTTGCCCAGATTTAGAAAATATCAAACTAAGATAGATAGTATTAATAGAAGAACACAGGAAAACCTCACTGCAATAAGAGTTGTTAAAGCCTTTGTCAGAGAAGATTTTGAAATAGAGAAATTTGAAACTCAGAACAAAAAACTTGTCAGAAGTGCTTTGAACGCTATGAATTTGATGATTCTGATCATGCCTTTCATGATGTTGATCATGTATGCAGTTATCGTAGCTGTACTTTGGTTCGGTGGAAATTTTATGCTGCAAGGCGGTATGCAAGCCGGTGATCTTTTCAGCTACATTATGTATGTCGGACAAATACTGATGGCAGTTATGCATGTTGCGATGATTATGATGAATTTTTCAAGAACTAGAGCATCTGTCGAAAGAATATTTGAAGTCTTGGAAACAGAGCCGGAATTTTTGGAATCTGTTGATCAAGGTTTGACCGAGGTTCCAAACGGTTCAATCAAATTTAAAAATGTTTCATTCAAATATCCCGGTAATCAGCACTTCAGTCTGAAAAATATTAACCTGGAAATTGATTCAGGGTCAACTTTGGCTGTGATCGGTTCAACCGGATCCTCAAAATCAACCTTAGTTCATCTAATTCCCAGACTTTATGATGCTACTGAAGGGGAGGTTGAAGTTGGAGGGATTCCGATTAAGGATTACAACCTTAAAACTTTACGTGATCAGGTTGCTATTGTCCTACAGGAGAATACACTTTTTTCCGGAACTATTCGTTCAAATATGCAATGGGGAAATAAGGATGCAACCGATCAAGAGATGATAAAAGCACTTGAGATAAGCCAAGCAGCAGATTTTGTCCTGAATAGAGCCGAAGGTCTTGATGCTAGAGTTGAAAGAGGAGGCACAAATTTCTCCGGCGGTCAAAAGCAAAGATTATCTATAGCCAGAACATTATTAAAAGAACCTAAGATAATTATCTTTGATGATTCAACATCTGCAGTAGATATGACAACGGAAGCTAGAATTAGAGCCGGACTTGATCAACATAATCCGAAGTTAACTAAAATAGTGATTGCTCAACGTATTTCCTCAATTCAAAATGCGGATAAAATTGTTGTGATGGATGATGGCAACATCTGTGGTGCAGGTACACATGAAGAATTACTTGAAGATAATAAAATTTATCAAGAAATTTATGAATCTCAGCAGAAAGGAATGGTGGCAGGATGAATAAGCGAACCCAACCGCGCAGTATCTCCAATACAACAAAAAGACTTTTTAGATATATGAGCCATTACCGGGTCTCTTTGATCACGGCAGTTATTGTTGTTGCTCTGTCAGCACTTGGGGCAATCATGGGAAATTATATGATCAGACCGATCGTTAACTCGCTTGTGGCAGGAGAAGGTGTGGCAACACTGGCTAAATATGTCATTATTACTGCTATTATCTATTTGTTTTCTGTAATCGGACAATATATTTCCGGCCGTTTATTTGTTTATTGTGCAGAAAATACTACTGCCAATATTAGAGCTGATGTTTTTAAGCATATTCAAACTTTACCGGTTAGTTTTTTTGATCAAAGGGAGCATGGAGATTTAATGTCTGCCATGACCAATGATGTTGACAATATTTCAAGAGCATTAGGTCAATCGCTTTCTAACATTGTAAGATCAATCTTGATGTTTTCCGGTACAATCTTAATCATGTTAATATTGAGTCCGATGCTTACTCTATTCAATGTAATCTTACTGGGCTTGCTCTATCTGGCTATTAAAGTAGTAGCAACCCGTAGCTCAAGAGCTTTTCGATCAAGACAAACAACATTAGCTAATTTAAACGGTTTTATTGAAGAATATATGAGCGGTCAAAAAGTGATTAAAGTCTATAACCATGAAGAACCGGCAATTAAAGATTTTTCAGTACATAATGATAACTTATTTGAAGATGCTACCAGAGCTGATACTTTTGCTACTTTGATGTTTCCCTTGACAGGAAATCTGACTTATATTGTGTTCAGCATTATTGCAATGATCGGTTCATTCATGACAATTAACGGCATGTTCGCGATGGATATTGGAACTTTAGCTTCATATTTGAATTACACCAGAAACATATCTCAGCCTTTAACCAATATAGCGAATCAGTTTAATTTAATAGTTGCAGCTTTGGCCGGAGCGGAACGTATTTTTGACATTCTGGATGAGGAATCTGAAATAGATGAAGGTCAGGTAGAAGTTGTTACAGATCCTGATGGAAAATGTTATTGGCATGTTCCGACGACGCTTTATGATTGTCAGGCAATCATTAATAGAACAGAAGAAATGCGCAAGGTAGATTTACCATCGCCTGAATTTGCAGAAAAATATCCGGGTTGTTTGGTTCCTTTACGAGGAGATTTACGTTTTGTAGATGTTTCTTTCGGTTATTCTGAAGATCATGATTTAGTTTTAAAAGATGTTTCTTTCTATGCTAAACCGGGACAACGTTTAGCTTTTGTCGGCAGTACCGGTGCAGGTAAAACTACAATCATCAATTTGATAAATCGTTTTTATGAAATTAATGCCGGACATATTTACTTTGATGGTATTGATATCAGGGACATCAATAAGCACGATTTACGACATCAATTGGGAATTGTGCTGCAAGACGTTCATCTGTTCGAGGATACGATAAAAGAGAATATCCGCTATGGTAGACTCGATGCAACCGATGAAGAAATAATCGCTGCAGCAAAAGCAGCCAATGCCCATGATTTGATCATGCATTTTAATGACGGATATGACATGATGCTCACTACAGACGGGCTCAATCTTTCACAAGGCCAGAGACAATTGATCTCAATTGCCAGAGCAGCGATCGATGATCCGCCAATTCTTATCTTGGACGAAGCCACCAGCTCGGTTGATACCAGAACTGAAAGTTTAATTGGTCAGGGTATGGACGAGTTAATGCAGGAACGTACAGTCTTTGCTATTGCTCATAGACTTTCTACCGTTCGCCATTCGAATGCAATATTAGTTTTGGAAAACGGGATGATTATTGAGCGTGGAGAACATGATGAATTAATGGATCTTAAAGGACGCTACTATGAGTTTAATGCAGGTATTGTTGAACTATAATTGATATCTGCTTAATTAAAAATCTGATTAGATAATTATGCTTATATAGCACTCAGACATTCATAGTTTGAGTGCTATTTTTATCATTATTTTCTTTAAATTACTACTTTTCCCCAATATATTTCCCAAATAAACAGTTTATTCTCCCTAGAATTTATTCAAGAGCAAATTATTGAATAAGGATTATGTTCAATATTTTTAAGGGGGAAATATGAGAAAACTCAAAATAAACAAAACAAGAATCATAGCATTAATCATGGCATTGTTAATAATTATCTTAGCTATACCTACAATATTTAAAACCGGAGTTTCAGCAGCACCTGAAGTTTATAAAACTCACTCTAGCGGCAATTATACAGCCCAGTATTATGGTGATCTAATTCAACCGATTCAAATTCAGATTACAAGTGCTGGAATGATGGAAATCAGAAAAATTTATGGAGCTAATGCAGATTTTTTACCGGATCAAGCAGGTGGGTTATATAAACCCATGACCTATCTCTTAAGTGTAGATGGTCAACCTGCAATTTGCGCCAATCCTACTGTCATGGTCGGGACTTCATATTCAGATAAAATCGTTTTATCTTCTCCTGAAGTAAATCAGAAAAACAGTGAAGCATTTTTTGATCAATATATGATTTATAGATACCCTGATTCGGCAGTTCGTCAAAGAATAATTGATTATTATTCGGGCTCCGAAACTACTGTGAGAAATAATGCATTCAGATCTTTTATTGCCGGAATACTATACAGATCAGTTTCAGAAAATAACCTTGAAACCTTAATCAAGCTGTTCCAAACAGAAAAACCGGGTCAGGATCTCTCAGGAGTAGTGAATACCTTCCAATTAAAAGATCCGGCAAATGCAGTTTTTTGGAGTTGGTATTATTCATACGATGCTGAGATCATGAGAGCAACCGGAGGTCAAGTAATACCTTACTCTTCTAAAGAAGTTAGGCAATCTTTTATTAACTTTTATGATTTTATTAGAGAGAAAATTGATGAAGGCAGTGTAATAATTAGAGACCCTAATGTAAGTATCTATTACAACCCTGAACAACCAAATCAAGACGCATTATTTTCTCACAATCAGGTAATTCACGTCTTTAACGGTAATCTTGAAATCGATACTAAAGGTGAACTTAAATTAATCAAAGTTTCAACTTATCCCAAACTAACTGAGAATAATAATTGTTACAGTCTATCCGGAGCTGAATTTGGTATATATAAATCAGAAGCTGCAGCTAAAAATAATCTGGAAAAGTTAGGAATTCTAATTACAGATCAAACCGGAATCTCGAATACTTTAGAAGATATAGAAGCCGGAACATATTATCTGAAAGAGCTAAAAGCACCCAAAGGTTATAGTTTAGATCCAAAGATTCATAAAGTAATTGTTGAAGCCGGAGAGCTAACCCAAGTTGAAATTTCTGATCTGCCACAATCTAACCCTGTTTCGTTATTGCTATCCAAGCAAGATGAAAACACAGGACTATCTGAGGCACAAACTGATGCCAGTTTTGCAGAGGCAGAATTTGAAGTTAAATATTATGGCTCAGAATATCAAGCTGATTTTGATCCTGCTAGTGAGGGTATTAAACCTGACGCCACTTGGCTATTCAAAACAGATCTTAATGGAGAAATAAAATTATCTGCCGATTATTTAGTAAGTGAAAATAGTGATCCTTTATTTTATAACTCACAAGGCATCGCTGTATTTCCACTCGGAACAATTACTATTCAAGAAATCAAAGCTCCTCAGGGATATTTGCTGAATTCAGAAATTTTTGTCCAAAAAGTAACCGCTGAAGGTAATTTTGAAACCGTCAAAACTTTTCATTCTCCTATTGTTCAAGAAAAACCAATTTTAGGTAAATTTTCTATGAGAAAAGTGATTACAGACGGCACAGAGTCGGAAATAGTAAAACCTGAGCCTGGAGCAGTTTTCATTGCAATCGCTAAAAAACATATAGATCAATATGGATCATTTGAAGCTGCCTTGGAACACAGTACTGATTTTGGGATCAATGAGTTTTCTAGACTAGTAACTGATCAAAACGGTAATGCTGTATCAGGAGACCTTGCCTTTGGAAAATATCTAATTAAACAAATTGCAGGACAAAATGAGACCGATTTATTACAACGGGCTTTCGAATTTGAAGTTAAGCGTGATGGAGATTTTGCAGAATATACAGTAAACAATTTACCGACTATGTATCCTGTAAAAATAATAAAAAGAGATAGCCAAACGGGAGAAAGCATTATTTTAAATTCAGCAGGTTTCAAAATAATAGATAGTGAGGGAAATTATGTAAGGTTCAAAGTCGGATCTCAAAACTATGATGTGTTTAAAACAACAGCTCTGAATAGCGGAGAAATTCCATCCGGTACCTTTTATGTAGAAACGGAAGAAGAGGGAACTTTGGTAACTCCACTCAAGTTAAAAGCCGGAACTTATTTCTTAGAAGAAGTTATCAGTCCGGAAGGTTATCAAATTATTTCCGAACCTCTTGAATTTAAAGTCGGGGCAGCCCATGTCGCTGAAACAGATCAGGATTTAGATGAGTATATTGTTGTAGAGGCAGAGAATGAACCACAATACGGTGAACTCATTTTGCATAAACAAGGAGAGTTGTTTAATAAATGGCAAGAAGAAACAATTACTTTGCCGGTCCAAACCAAAGGTGAAACGGTTACTCGAGAAATTGCAGTTCCCAGATCAGAGGAAGCCTTGATATTAAGCAAAACATATTTAGATCAGATAGAACAATCAACCGTATATAGTGATCAAAATGGTTTATTTGAAAAAGAAGTCGGACCCGGATTTTATAGTCTGAAAGATAAAAACAATCAAATATTGATTGAATATGCTGTAGCAGAAGGCAGTACTGATCTTATTTCAGTTCAACTTCCGGACAAGCTGATTCTTGAGGAAGTTTGGCAACCGGGTGAAATCATTGAGCAAACTTTTACTTATTCTAAACCGGTTTATGAATCAGGTTATTTAGAAAATGCTGAATTTGAGTTAAGAGCTGCAGAAGAGATTAAATCTTTCGATGGACAGACTATTTTTTATGAGAAAGGTGAAAAGCTCTTATTTGCTCAGCAGGATATTATTTTAGATCAAGAAACAATTTATCTTAAAGGTGAAGTCATCACATTTCCAAAACTTTTACCGGAACAATTGGCAGATGAAACATTAGTAAGTAATAAAGTCATTACCGAAGCTGAGCCATTAATACTATCTAAAATACCTTTAGGAAAATACAAATTAATTGAGATCAAGGCTCCGACAGGATATATAAAAGATAATTCGGAAAGAGAATTTGAATTTACGGCACAAGCAAGCACAATGTTAGTCGATTTAAAAGAGACTTTACCAATCAATAATCAACGTCAAAAGTTAAATTTGGAATTAAAAAAAGAATTATTTGGTACGGAATACTTTATCGATTATGGCTTCGAAAATATAATTCTTGGTCTTTATACCGGTGATGAATTGTTGGGATTAAATCCAGATTCTGCAATATCTATTGTAACTCCGGATGAAAATGGAGTAATTACAATAGAAGATATACCGGCAGGCAATTATTATCTAAAAGAAATTAGTACCAAGGATGGTTATGTTTTGTCTGAGTCAATGTACAACATTGTCCTTGTTGCAGACGAAAGTGCAGTTGAAGATAGAATAGAAATCATTCAAGAACCGATTATTAATCAGCCTAGTGTTAAAGATATAAAAATTACAAAAAAAGATAGTGATACCGGATATCCATTGGTTGGAGTACAGTTTAATCTTTTTGCAATTAAAGCAGATGGCTCAAAAATAATGGTTAACAACCCTGATTCCGGAGATCATATTTTTGTCACGGATCAAAATGGTGAGATTTTGCTCAAAGGTCTACCCTATGGAAATTATTTTTTAGAAGAAATTAAGGCAGCAACAGGTTATATAAAAGATGGAAATTCTAAAAACATTGCAGTTTCAGATGAAAGTGCACTTGAGATTAAAGTTGAAAATGAAGCAACTAGGGTCGGTTTTAATAAAATTGACGCTAATACAGGTAAATCAGTAATAGGTGCATGTTTAAGATTATTAGATCAATTTGGAAATCTTGTCTATCTCGATCAAAATGGATATCTGACTAATGATCGAGAAAATGGGCAACCGGCTGAATGGACTACTGATGGCACAATGTATTATGTTAATGGACTCATAGTAGGTCATCAATATACAGTTGAAGAAGTGACAGCTCCTGTAGGCTATCATCAAGCAGATCCCATAAGCTTTATAGTTTCAGATAATCAAGGAATTCAACTAACAAACATTCCTAATCTGCCATTGGAACCAAAAATTAAAACGAAAGCCATGTTTGAAAATGGGACAAAAACAGCTTATCCTGCTGTACAGCTGGTAGTAGTTGATCTGGTAAGCTATGTAGATTTAATTGTGGGACAGAAATATAAGTTAAAAGGGAAATTAGTTTGTAAATCTGATCCCGGTAATATTATTGCTGAGGCAGAAACAAGCTTTATTGCCAAAAATTCATCGGGAGAAATTGAAGTTAGATTTGAATTTAAAGGTGAAAGTTTAGCCGGCAAAGAGTTAGTTGTATTTGAAGAGCTCTATTTTGAAAATAAAATGATTGCACAGCATAAAGACCTGAACGATTCAAATCAGACAGTAAAAATTATCGAATCTAAACGAATTGAAGCACCAACTGAGCTGACAAAGCAACCGGAGAAACCGGAAACTTTTGATAATTCAGAAACTCCTTTATTGTGGCTCAGTTTATGTTTATTAAGCTTAGGTATTTCATTAATGATATATATTTTATACAAGAAAAAAACTAAAGACTAAATATTAAGAGACTGTCTAAAAACAATTGCTATTAGACAGTCTTATAAAAAAAGGATTTTATGGTAGCTGATTATTATTTAAATATGCTCAACAATATCGCAAATCAAATTAGCTACTTTATCGGCAGTTTTTTGGCCGGTCTCAATTACATCCTGTCCGGATTGCAGATCTGATGTAATTCCTGCTGCCATATTAGTAATCATCGAAAGTCCCAAAACATCAATTCCACAATGTGCTGCAGTCAAGGTTTCGGTTACTGTAGACATACCAACGGCATCGCCACCCAAGACTCTAATAGCTTTAATTTCAGCAGGTGTTTCAAAATTAGGACCCGGACAAAAATAGTAAACCCCTTGCTGTAAAGAGTCTTCCAGATTCAAAGCAATGGCTCTCTCTCTCGCTAATTCAAGTAATTCCGGTTTGAAAATGTGAGTACAATCAAAAAAACGTGGCCCGAATTCTTCAAGATTAGATCCACGCATAGGACTATGACCGTTCAATTTTATCTGATCTTCAATTAACATTATATCTCCGACTGAGAAGTCTAAGTTAACTGCACCGGCGGCATTTGTCACGATTAAAGTATTAACTCCTAAAAGTTTCATAATTCTTACCGGTTGAGCCAGTTCTTCATAACTATAACCTTCATAATGATGAAAACGACCGGAGGAGACCATGACTGATTTTTCTCCAATATTGCCAAAGACAAATTCTCCTTTATGGGCCGGGGCAGTTGATTGAAGCATATTCGGAATGTCTTGATAAGAAACAGATATTCTATTTTCCAAACGATCTGCTACGCTTCCCAATGCAGAACCTAAAATTATTGCAATATCAGGTTTTTCTTTAATCTGCTTCAAAATATAATTTGCACTTTTTTCGTAATACTCTAGACTAAAATGTTTCATAAATCCTCCAAAACTTATCCTAGTTTCATTTGTTGGTCATATTATATTGTATAATACAATTAGCCAAAATAAATAATAATTATTTGAGGGACAATTTTATGAAAAAAATAAAAAAATATTCAGCCGGTTTGATTAGTATTTTGTTGTGCTTAGTTATTTCAGGTTGTTTTAACCCATTGGGGAAATTAAGAAAAGAAATTGTGGAGACAGAAAGTTGGACAACTACTGTATACACGGGAACTACTACAGCAAACGAAACAACTGATATAAATGAAACAACTGAATCTTTAGTGTCAGAAACAACAGCATCTTTTGTTCCCCAATTTGCCAATAAAACGACCGGGATCGAAGAATCTGCAACTACAACTGAATCAACTACACCGACACCTACAGTTACTGATGATGGTTTGCTTAAGGCAGAAGCTTTTACCATTGAAGATATATTAGCTAATGGTCCTCTTTATGATCGCCGAGATCAATTTGATCCTCAGTTTATTGAAGATGCGCTGGAATATTTTCCTGAAATTGCAGGAGGCAATGAATTTGACCCTACTGTAGAACCCAGGATAGCTGTTTGGGATGTCTCAAAACCGATCAAGATTGCTTTGTTAAGTGATTTTACTGATCAAGATCAGCAGATTTTAGATAAGATAATTCCACCGATCAAAATTTTAACCAATTTAGATATCGTTTATGTCGAAGGTGATGAGTCGTACAATTATGAATATCATATTGCTCCTTTAGACGAATTTCCAAATATTTTCGAACAAGTTGAAGAAGATAATTGGGGTTTGGTTAACTTTTGGTACGGTGATGACTATATTCGCTACTATGCTATAAGTGCCGTTTCTAATGATCATCCAAATCGTCTAGAGATGAATCACTTGATTATCGAAGAATTTATTCAATCATTAGGTTTACCCAATGATTCTTATCGTTATGAAGATAGTATATTTCAACAAGCTTGGACGGATGTTCAAGAACCGATGCCAATTGATTGGCTCTTGCTGGAATTTGTTTACAGACCGGAGCTGAAGCCGGGTATGCATGTTGATGAATGTGTAGAAATATTGCGTGGATTATATTTAGATTGAGATGAAAAAATTGAAGTTAGAAATCATTGATTTAACTGATCAAGGTCATGGCTTAGCCAGAACGGAACAAGGGCAGGTTGTCTTTGTTCCGTATTATATTCCGGGTGATATAATAAAATGTGACCTGATCCCAATCAAGAAAAACATTTGGCAAGCTACTAATGTTGAATTGAAGGAATCCTCAAGTCAAAGGCAAACTATACCTTGTTCTTATTTTAATAATGATTCGGAGCTTAATTTAAGTTGTGGAGGCTGTCAGGTTCAGGCTCTTAAATATCAAGAATTGTTAAAAATAAAGAACAATTCTTTGCTAAACAAGTTGGAAAGAATAGCTAAAATAGATTTAAACGAAATTGATACTAAGCCGATTTTTGGCATGGTAAACCCATGGCATTATCGTAATAATGTACAGTTGAAAATAAAATATAATAAACAAGATGCTACTTTTGAAAGAGGTTTTTTTGCCAGTGATTCTAATTATTTAGTAGCTCATGAACAATGCCTAATTTCTCAACAAACTGATCAAATTATTTGGCAAGCTGTAAATAGTTATTTAGAAAAGATGCCAAAAGATCTAAAAGAACTATTTATTAATAATTGGCAAGAATTAATTATTCGGACAGGAGAAAATGCAAAAGAAATATTATTAGGCTTTGTCTTTTCAGGAAACTGTTCTGAATTGACTCGTACCAAATATTCAAAATTATGGCATGAAATGTCCCTGAAAATAAATGCTAAATTACTCTCTGATTATCAGTTAACAAGTATCTGGTTCTTAAATCAAACAGATATGGCTCAAGATAACCACATCTGGGGATCTAAATATTTGACCGAACAAATTTCTGATAAAAGATATCAAATTTTTCCGAAGTCATTTTTTCAAGTTAATACTCAACAAACTGAAAAGCTATTTCAAATAATCAGAGAATTTGTTTCGAATAATAATTACAAACAAACGGAATTGCAAGATATAGATAAACAGGAAAAACAACATACTCTTTTTGACTTATATTGTGGGACCGGGACAATCGGGATCGCTTTGTCAGATTTGTTTTCTGAAGTAAAAGGGGTTGAAGTTTTTCCTGACGCTGTACAAAATGCGCTACAAAATGCACGTATTAATCAAGTTGAAAATGCGAATTTTTATCATGACAGAGCAGAAAACTGGCTTTCTAAACAAAAAGTAACACAAGAGGATACGATCATAGTAGACCCACCAAGAAATGGTCTGGCAAAAACTTTGATCAATACTCTGAATCAAACTCCTGCCAGCTCCTTAATTTATGTATCCTGCCATCCCGGAACTTTAGCTAGAGATATCAAACGTTTAAAGAATAAATGGCAAGTCAAGGCTCTTCAATCTATAGATATGTTCCCCTGGACTATGCACGTTGAGATGGTAGTATTGATGTCAAGGGTTGAGAAATAAGAGTGTAAAAGTGCTTGATATAAAGGGATTTCCGTGATTTTGAACTCATATTCGACCTGGGTTCCGGGTCACGGAATTTTTTATTGTAAGAACATATCCAAAACCATAAAAATACAGGGTTGAGTGGATAGAATTACTTTCTGCCTTGTGAGTTGACAAAATTACTGTCAAAAATGGGGTGAGTGGATATTATTACTGTCAAGTTGATGTCGAGTTGATAAAACTACTGTAGAAAAAAAGATAGTAGCAAGTCGTTTCACCTTTTCCATTACTCAATTTAGAGTAATAAGCAGGTCTATACAATATTCTCGAGTATCGTTTTGGTAGGAAGAGAACTGTAAGTTTTCATGTAAGTTTTACTTCAGTTATCTCATTGTAAAAACGCCAGTTTTATGATAGAATGATGACTATATAATGATAAGGAGATGCAATCGAAATGCAATTATCTAATAGTATTAAGATGCTTCGTCAAAAAATGCTTATAACGCAAGAAGATTTTGCTAAAGAATTGGGCGTCTCCCCATCGACTGTTAATCGTTGGGAAAAAGGCAAGGCACGTCCTAATCTTACAGCAATGAAAAAACTTAAATCTTTTTGCTCAAAGAATGACTTGCCGTATGAAAAAATAGAAACCGAATGGCTTAGCCATTCTGAGGAGGAATAACGATGTTGAAAGAGACAAGCAAACAAGAATTGATTGGTGATCTTCAAAGACGAGTGCAAGATAAAATCCTTGAGCCAACAAATTTTGAATTACTTAAAAAGCTTATTGAGAAAGCAGATACTCTCGATGAAGCAATTATGATAGCGGAGCTTGGCACAACATACAAGCGCACTGGCTTTCACTTTGATAAAAGGCTCGAAAAAATGTCAGATACAATTAAGTACTTCAAGAAAAATACACAGCTTTCATTCACTACCGATGAAAACAAGTTGCATCATAAACTAATTATAGGTGACAATTATCCGGCACTGCTAAACCTGCTTATTGAGTACAAAGGCGCTGTTGATGTAATATACATTGAAATGATAATACCGAAATTGATACAATTTAACGATTGCAAAAGAGCGGTTGCTTAGGGGGTTCAAAAGTTTTTAAGGGTGTGCAATATGCCCTCTTGGAAAGAGGAGGAGCGATTAAAATGGGATTGCTTGATTTTTTTAGGAAAAAGAGAAAACTAAAGAAAAATGATGTGTCAATAACTGACCAGATATTGGAAAAAGAAACTTCTTCAATTCCAGACTCTGAAAAACAATATTATCAAGAAGATGAGTACTATACATCCAAGGTTTTTGAGGGAAGTCCTTTTGAAAAAGATATTATTTCATTAGAAGAGAGAAAAAAGACAAGCATTCCATCACGAAAGGGCCTTTTTGTTAGTGAAATACTTTTGCTACATTACTGTTCAAAAGGTACTTATCCAAATCCTCAGAATGGCTACCCAGGATTTTGGTGGTTCGCATACGGAATCAGAGACGTTGGAGCCGCTCTACGAAGTCTTGAAAGTAGAGGATTCATTGAGTTAGGGCCTGCTGGTGCGGCACTTAAGTCTCTTACGATTACACAGCTTAAAGAAATTCTGAGAGAGCATAATCTAAAACTATCAGGCAAAAAAGATGAACTAGTTTTGAGAGTTTATGATAATGTTTCTGAGACTGAGCTTTTAGATGCAGGTATTGAAAGAAAGTATATGTTGACAAAGTCTGGCGAAGAAGAACTTTCTGAAAATGAGTATGTGGCATATATGCATAGTCATAGTAAATATACAGATTTTACCGTTTGGGATTTAAACTGGATGCTCGGATATGACGACAAGAGTCATTATAAAGAAATAATAGACAGCAAACACAAAGAGATAGAAAACAGGTTAGAACAGTCCAATAAAAAATTTATGGATGATATAAAATCATACGACCCAAACGGTTATCGAGAACTTCGAAATCAAGATGAGCAAATTAAAGCTATACAAGAAGCAGACAGAAAATATGCCCAGGACAAAGATTTGATGTGGATAATTAATTTTTGGGAGAGAATCTGGCAAAACGGGGGTCCCATCTTCGAAGGCTCGCATTGGATGTTCAGATTGCCAGATTTCTATATTAAAGCTAAACGATATGATGATGCGATTGCCTTATGCGAAAGAATTAAGGTAACTCGACAATCGTACTATCATCAAAAAGCAGATAACTATATTAAGAAAATAGAAGAGAAAAAGGCGAAAGAAGAATCCAAGAAGTAATAATGAGATCTTATAAATCGGCAAAAAAGTAGCCTGTATAAGTTGCTTTGTAAAACTTATTCAAGAAGATAATAACCTTAAATCTCCATCCCGTTTCTGAAGATAAAGGTCAGCTTTCCATCTCTTGAAACCTTGGAATAATCAAGCAGACTTTGCCAGAGAAGCGGGCTGAAAGTTGCCATCTCGTCTTCGGACAGCAGAGTTTTTATAAATCGCCCGGCCTGAATGTGCCGGGTTTTCTTGTCTTCGATCTTTTCATTTATGGTGTCATATTTTTTCTTCACACTGTTAAACCGCTCGGTCATCTCATCAAATTCCTGATTGTACTTATCCTGATCCAAGGCCACTCTGGCGTTATTTTGAATGGCCTGTTCCATGAGATTCGATATGGATTCCATTTCCGCATAGAGCTTGTCACGCTCAATCTCCAGCTCTTTTGTGCTGTAGGCGATGGTTTCTATGGCTTGAAAGTTCGCTTGAATCTGCTCACGATCTTTCATCAAAATATTCACGGCGTTCATAAAGGCGTCTTTGATTTCATCCTCGGTAAAGTGCGGGGTTTGACATTTTTCTTTAAACTTGCTGTTGCACTGCCAGATTGTGCGTTTATATTTACTGGTGGAATGCCAGACCTTAGAACCGTACCAGTCTCCACAGTCTTCGCATTTTAGCTTCCCTGAAAAGATGGATACGCTGTTCTTTGATTTCCTGTAATCATGCTCAAGGAGCGTTTGAACGAAATCCCAAGTTTCAGGCTCAATGATCGCTTCGTGATTATTCTTCACATAGTACTGAGGGATTTCACCTTCATTTTTCTTTTTCTTCTTGGTCAGAAAATCAACGGTGAAAGACTTCTGCAAAAGTGCATCACCTTTGTATTTTTCGTTGGTCAGGATTGATTTGACACTTCTTGCACTCCACTTATCTTTGCCGCCCGGCGTTTTAATCCCTCGAGCTGTCAGCTCTTTAGCAACTCCGTAGCAAGATCGTCCTTCAAGGAAGAGGGCATATACAAGTTTCACGCTTTTTGCTTCTTCAGGGTTTACGACAAGATTTCCGTCTTCGCCTCGGTCATAGCCTAAAAAGCGACTAAAAGGCACGGTTACTTTTCCATCTGCAAATCGCTTCCTTTGTCCCCAGGTGCAGTTTTCAGAAATAGACCTGGATTCTTCCTGGGCAAGAGAGGACATGATCGTGATGAGAAGCTCGCCTTTTGAATCGAGCGTTTGAATGTTTTCTTTTTCAAACCAGACCTCGATGTTTTTCTCTTTAAGTTTCCTGACGGTCGTTAGAGTATCCACCGTGTTTCTTGCGAAACGGCTGACCGATTTGGTGATGATGAGGTCAATCTTTCCGTCTAAGGCATCGTTAATCATAGCCTTAAACTCGACACGGTCTTTGGTGTTCGTTCCTGTAATGCCCTCATCAGCATAAACCCTGACAAACTCCCAGTCTTTTCGATTTTTGATGTAGTTTGTGTAATAGTCGACCTGAGCTTCATAGCTTGTTGCTTGTTCTTCGCTGTCTGTGGAGACACGGGCATAAGCAGCGACTCGTCTTTTCCTCGGAGAGTCAATGGGCATAGCCGTCTTTTTATTTATCTTGGCGGGTATGGTTGTTACTGACTTGACCATTTTTTCTCCTTCCTTATTTTCTTCATGCGATCGCTTGCTTCTTTGCGATGTTCAGGATCGCTCCAGTATTCTTTCATGCCTTTTAAGGCCTTTTTGCGACGCTCCTTGCTCCAGGGCGTGCCCCGTTTCTTTTCTTCGTATTGTCTTTCTTCGAAGTGGCCGTCACGAAAGTGAAAGGATACGGTATTATCTGCTATCTCGCAGTAATCCATCGCCTTGTCCATTTCTTCTTCGCTATATTCATCAAGATCTAAAACATCGCAGACTAAAGCGTTCAAGGTCGATTCCTGAATAGTGTTTGACGGACACTCACTAATCTTCGTTCGACATCTCAAGTAATATTCTGTTGTGCCGTCTTTTAGAGTTCTCCTTTGTCCACTAAAACTGTTGCCACATCTGGCACACCTGATAAATCCTGTATAGGGAGTTGCCGGATTTTTTAAACCGTTGGTATCTTTGCTT